>Ga0302203_1000128_pt1 | contig 32364 bp, 30 predicted proteins | sample II_Fen_E1_1_FD_194576 | JGI IMG/M metagenome (GOLD analysis project Ga0302203, IMG submission 194576) | Peat permafrost microbial communities from Stordalen Mire near Abisko, Sweden - II_Fen_E1_2 | ecosystem: Environmental > Terrestrial > Soil > Wetlands > Permafrost | place: Sweden: Abisko...
GGAGCCAGGGGTTGTCGTATATTAGTTTTCGATAATTACGACTCATTTACCTACAATCTGGTACATGCAGTTAAGAAGCTGGGATATACGGATGTGGAAGTGCACCGGAATGACCAGATTGCATTGGATGATATTGAACGCTTTGATAAAATTATCCTGTCACCGGGACCTGGAGTACCTTCGGAATCGGGTATATTGTTGGATGTGATCCGTCGTTATGCACCAACGAAAAGCATATTGGGCGTTTGCCTTGGTGAACAGGCCATTGCTGAAGCATTTGGCGGAACCTTAATCAACCTGACAGAGGTACACCATGGCGTCAGTTCTATAGTGAACGTTTTGGAAGAGGATATTTTATTTAATGGCTTGCCTAAACAACTGGAAGTAGGACGTTATCATTCATGGGCAGCTGAAAAAAGCACCTTGCCCGAATGCCTGACTATTACAGCAGTGGATGAAGAAGGAATGATCATGGCATTGGCTCATAAAACATATGATGTCAGAGGTGTGCAGTTTCACCCTGAATCGGTACTGACACCAGATGGGGAAAAGATGCTGAAGAACTGGCTGGAAGCGTAGGTGAGTGATTAGTTGATTGGCTGGTTACGAGAATTTTCGTTTCGGGATTATTCGCAAGTAAATAATAAAATGATAAAAAAGTAAAGAGTACAAGTTACTTACTCCTTACCTCTTACTCCTAAAAAAATATGAAACAAATACTAAACAGATTATTTGATCATCAGTCATTGACCCGAGCTGAAGCGGCAGAGGTAATGACAAACATTGCAGCCGGGAAATATAACGAATCCCAAATAGCCGCATTTATATCCGTTTATTTAATGCGTAGCATCGAATTGGATGAAGTGATCGGATTCAGGGATGCGTTGCTTAATATGGCCGTTCAAATGGATTTATCAGAGTTTGATCCGTTGGATATAGTAGGCACGGGTGGTGATGAAAAGAATACATTCAATATTTCTACCTGTAGCTGTTTTACGGTTGCCGGCGCAGGGTATAAAGTGGCCAAACATGGTAATTACGGTGCTACTTCGGTTAGTGGTTCGTCGAATGTATTAGAATATTTTGGAGCCAAGTTTACCACCGATCTGAATATCGTGAAACGCTCGCTGGACGAAGCAGGTTTTGCTTACCTGCATGCCCCGTTTTGCAATCCTGCCATGAAGAATGTAGCACCTGTGCGTAAGAACCTGGGAGTACGCACGTTCTTTAATGTGCTGGGACCACTGATCAGTCCGGTACGCCCGAATTATCAGAGCCTGGGTGTATACAGCCTGAAAATGATGCGCCTGTATACCTACATTTACCAGAACCTGGGATGCCAGTATTCGATTGTTCATTCCCTGGATGGATATGATGAAATATCATTGACCGATACCTGCAAGGTGGTAAACAACAGCGGTGAATTTGTATATACTCCTGAAGAACTTGGATTTAAAAGAATAGAACAGAAAGAATTGTGGGGTGGTGATACCGTGGCGGAGGCAGCACAGATATTTATGAATGTACTGGAGAATAAAGCTACCTACGCACAACGAAGCGCAGTGATTATCAACTCTGCGTTTGCTATTCAAACCCGCTGTCCGCAGAAACCACTGGAACAATGTAAGGCAGAAGCCAGTGAATCGTTGGAAAGTGGACAGGCGAAGAAAGTGTTTATAAAGTTTGAAGAAATTTACGGTTAAGTGGTAGTTTCAAATTCCTTGAGTTGAATTATTCAGTAATAACTTATTTTCTATGCCTACGATATTAGATACAATACTTGCCGATAAAGTGAAGGAGGTTGCAGAACGGAAACTGCTGGTTTCTATTTCAGAATTGGAAAAAGCTCCTGCTTTTTCACGCACATGCTTGTCCATGAAGCAAAGCCTTCTGGATTCAAAAACAGGGATTATATCGGAATTTAAACGTAAATCACCTTCCCTGGGTTGGATACATGAGGATGCCGATGTGGTAAAGGTGACTTCTGGATACAGTGCGGCCGGTGCTTCGGGAATATCCATCCTGACTGACTTACCTTATTTTGGCGGGACACCCCGGGATATAACTGAGGCTCGCCCATTCATTACCTGCCCTGTATTGCGGAAAGACTTCGTAATGGATGAATACCAACTCTACGAGGCAAAAGCCATGGGAGCAGATGTGATATTGCTGATTGCTGCTGCATTAAGTGGTAAACGCACATTTGAGCTGGCACGCAAAGCACATGAATTGGGACTGGAGGTATTGCTGGAAGTCCATAATGCCGACGAGATCAGGCATGCAAACGATTATGTGGATATGCTCGGTGTAAACAACCGTAACCTGAAAACGTTCGAGCAAAGCATACAGGTGTCATTTGATTTGGCAGATCTAATCCCTGATCATTTCGTAAAAGTCAGTGAAAGCGGAATATCAAAAGTAGACACGGTAAAGGAATTGCGTAAAGCAGGTTATAAAGGCTTTTTAATGGGTGAAAATTTCATGAAAGAATCCGATCCTGCCGAGGCATTAACTTCATTTATAAAAGCCTTATAGCGTCGAGCATTAAGCATCAAGCTTAGAACAATGCTGAAACATAATTAACCTATCACCTAATTAACCGGTTAACTCATTAACGAATCACCCAAATGCTAATAAAGATCTGTGGACTTAAATATCCCGAAAACATACAAGCAGTTTCTGCTTTAAAACCTGATTTTATGGGTTTCATCTTTTACCCTAAATCACCCCGTTATGCAGATCCATTAGATATTAAAACACTTGAGGCTTTACCACCAACAATTAAAAAAATTGGAGTGTTTGTAAATGAAGATATCGAAAACATCCTGACGATTGCCTATAAATACAAACTGGATGGTCTGCAACTTCACGGAACTGAACTGGTAGATATGTGCCGTAAATTAAAAAAACTGGGATATCTGGTTATTAAGGCCTTTCCAATTGCAGAAGCCTATAACTTTAAGGTAACAAAAGCCTACGAAGGTGTTTGTGATTATTTTCTGTTTGATACTAAAACAGATGCTTATGGAGGATCCGGAGTGAAGTTCAATTGGCAAATATTGAAAGGATACAAAGGGGAAACTCCCTTTTTGCTTAGTGGCGGGATAGCTGTTGATGACGCAGAAGCTATCCGGAAAATTGAACATCCACTGTTTGCAGGCATAGATTTGAATAGTAAATTTGAATTGAAGCCCGGATTGAAAAATATATCATTATTGAAAGAATTTATCAGCAATTTCTAGGGACAAGCATCAATCTGTCCAAAAATAAATCAAAAATATAATTATGAATCGTATCAACCAATTATTTCAACAAAAATCTGAAAACATACTCTCTGTCTATTTTACGGCAGGTTTTCCAAAACTTGAAGATACTATCCCTGTATTGAAATGCCTGCAGGCAAACGGGGTTGATTTAATAGAAATAGGAGTGCCTTTTTCCGATCCTCTGGCCGATGGTATAGTTATTCAGAATAGCAGTCAGGTTGCATTGCAAAATGGCATGAGCATTCGTAAATTGTTTGAACAGTTGACATCAGTGCGTGTGGATATTCACGTTCCGCTGATTATGATGGGCTATCTGAATCCGGTAATGCAATTCGGGTTTGAAAAGTTCTGCAAAGAATGCAGCCGGGTAGGAGTTGATGGTATGATTATCCCTGATTTGCCCATGGATGATTTTCTGGCAGAATACAAAGAAATAGCCGAACGTTACAAGTTGGAATTTATCTTCCTGATTACTCCTGAAACATCCGAAGAACGCATACGACTTATCGACAGTCATACCAATGGGTTTATCTACATGGTCTCATCAGCTGCCACAACAGGCACACAAACCTCATTTGATAACAAAGTAGAATACTTCAACCGCATCAACGCCATGAACCTTAAGAACCCAAGGCTGATCGGCTTTGGTATTTCTAATAAATCAACCCGTAACATGGTATGCAAATACTCATCAGGAGCAATTATCGGGAGTGCTTTTATCAAAGCCCTACTAGAGACTCAGGATGTTGAGAAAGGAGTGAAATTATTATTGGAGAAGCTGGAAAAATAGATTCTCATTCAGCAGACATTAAACAAAAAAGCCGAATTCATTACGAATTCGGCTTTTTTAATAGTAAATAGTCAATGACAAAATAGTCAATGCTTATAGAGTTTTTCTTACTTCAGTTTCTTCATAGCTTTCAACAATGTCACCAACCTGTATATCGTTGTAGTTTTTGATATTCAAGCCGCACTCATAGTTAGTTCCAACTTCCTTGACATCATCCTTGAAACGTTTCAGGGAATCAAGTTCACCGGTATAAACCACAATACCATCACGAATGATACGAATCTTATTATTGCGTTTTATTTTTCCTTCGCGAACCAAACAACCTGCAATAGTACCCACTTTCGTAATTTTAAATACTTCACGTATTTCGACAGTAGCAGTTATTTCTTCTTTAATTTCAGGAGAAAGCATACCTTCCATAGCTGATTTGATTTCTTCAATCGCATCGTAAATCACAGAATACAGGCGAATGTCAATTTCTTCTTTGTCTGCCATTTTACGGGCAGTAGTAGTAGGACGAACCTGGAAACCACAAATAATAGCATTGGAAGCAGCAGCTAACAATATATCAGATTCTGAAATAGCACCTACCGCTTTATGTATCACATTTACCTGAATGTTCTCTGTTGATAGGTTCAATAAAGAATCCGATAAGGCTTCTACCGAACCATCCACGTCACCTTTCACAATGATGTTTAATTCTTTAAAATCACCAAGGGCGATACGACGGCCTAATTCGTCCAGCGTAAAGTGTTTCTTGGTACGTATACTTTGTTCGCGTTGTAGTTGCTCACGTTTGTTTGCAATTTCACGTGCTTCATGTTCCGAAGTCATTACGTTGAAATTATCACCTGCCTGAGGAGCTCCGTTGAGTCCTAATATCAATGCCGGCTCACCCGGTAAAACTTGAGTAATACGTTGATTACGCTCATTGAACATGGCTTTTATCTTTCCGTAATTTGTTCCGGCCAGTACCACATCACCAAGGTGAAGTGTTCCGTTATTTACCAGAATAGTCGAAACATATCCTCTACCTTTATCTAACGTTGATTCGATAACAGAACCAATAGCACGTTTATTCGGATTAGCTTTCAATTCAAGTAACTCAGCTTCCAACAATACTTTTTCAAGTAATTCAGTAACTCCATCACCCTTTTTAGCAGAGATATCCTGTGATTGATATTTTCCACCCCAGTCTTCGACCAGATAATTCATTTGAGCTAATGTTGCTTTAATCTTTTCAGGGTCTGCTCCTATTTTATCCACCTTGTTAATAGCAAAGATGATTGGAACGTTGGCAGCAGCTGCGTGATTGATTGCTTCAATGGTTTGAGGCATCACATTATCGTCGGCCGCAACTATAATAATAACAATATCAGTTACCTTCGCACCACGTGCACGCATAGCGGTAAACGCTTCGTGACCCGGAGTATCCAGGAATGTAATTCGTTGGCCATTTTCAAGTTTTACATTGTAGGCTCCAATATGTTGAGTGATACCACCGGCTTCACCGGCAATAACATTTGTTTTGCGGATATGATCAAGTAACGAAGTCTTACCATGATCGACGTGACCCATGACTGTAACAATCGGAGCACGTGGTAATAAATCAGACTCTACATCTACTTCTTCTTCACCAATAGCTTCAATAACATCGGCACTAACATATTCTGTTGTAAATCCGAATTCCTCTGCCACAATGTTGATAGTTTCAGCATCCAACCGTTGATTGATAGACACCATAAGACCAATGTTCATACAAGTTGCTATAACCTGGTTTACTGAAACATCCATCATAACAGCTAATTCACTGGCAGTCACAAACTCAGTAAGTTTGATAACACTTTCTTCATCACGTTCACGTTGTGCCTGTTCCTGTTGACGAACACTTACGCTATCACGTTTGTCACGGCGGTATTTGGATCCTTTCCCTTTTTTATTAGCTCCCGAAAGACGAGCCAACGTTTCTTTAATTTGTTTTTGAACGTCTTCTTCGTTTACAGCTGTTTTTACTGTTCTTTTCAGACGATCTTTATTTGGTCTTGCTACACCTGCACCACCGGTTGTCCCGGGAGTTACCTTTTTAGGATGAGCAAACCCCTGGGTTGGTCCATTTGGCTGTGGAACTTTAGTAATATCAACTTTTTGATTGGAGAAACGTTCACGTTTCTTTTTAGGATGTACAGGTGTTGGATTAGCCGCAACTTCAGCAGCTGTGCGAAGAATCTTCTTATCACCGGGTAAAACAGGTTTCTTATTATCTATTGTGATTTTTGTCTTATCCTCTCTTTCTCGTCGTTTTTGTTCCTTGGTTTTGGGCTTTGGACGGGTACTTTGGTTTAAAAGTTCCAAATCAATTGTTCCAATAACTACAGGAGCAACATCACTTATTGGTCTTGACAAAGTAAATACTTCATCTTCTTCGTGATCGTTATCTTTGGTTTCGATATTTTTTTCTGTTGAATCAACTTCAACTTCATGCTCAACTTCAACTTCAACAGGAACTTCAAATTTCTTAACTGGTTTAACCGGTTCAGCTTTTGGTTCGTGAGAGGCTTTGTGTTCCTTCTTTATGACCTTTTCTTCTTTTATTTCAACTTTGACAGGTTCAGCAGGTACTACATTCTCAGCAACTATTGTTTCAGTCACTGGTTTTGAAACTTGTACTGCAACTTCTTTTTTGGGCTCTTCCTTGACCTGTGGAATAACTTCTACAGGAACTTCTTTTTTAATAGTTTCCTTTTTTTCAACTTCAACAACTTTCTCAACAGCTTCTTCAACTACTTTCTCAACAGCTTTTTCAATAACTTTCTCAACAACAACTGCTTTCTCTTCAACTACTTTCTCAACCACTGGTTTTTCAACTATTGGTTTTTCAACTATAGGAGAAGGCACTTCTGCTTTTGCTTCAGGATGTTTGTCTTTTGTTTCCAAATCGATATGTCCAACAGATTTGAAATGAGGCAACTGATCATCAGTAATAGTCACATGTATAGTCTCTGCCGGTTTCTCAATCGGTTTTGGTTTATTGTAACCCTCTATAGAGACGCTGGGAGCCTTTTCTTTTAGAAGACGCTCCTGGCTTAATCGCTCTGATTCAATTTTTAGAGCCATATCTTTATTAAATTCTTTTGCAAGCAAAAGGTGCAAGTCGTCCGACAACTTTAAATTAGGGTCGACGACTATTTTATGACCTTTTTTCGCCAAAAACTCAACTGCGGTGGTCATTCCAACATTTAAATCTTTACAGGCTTTACTTAATCTTATGGACATATGCTATAATTACAGTTTTTCTTATTTTTATAAAAAGTTTCCGGTCAATACTCTCCGTTTTTTGGCTAATCTTCAACTTAACTCAAATTACGAAAATCAAAACACGAAACACTTTATTCTTCGTCTTCGAATTCGGCAGTAAGAATGGCCAATACTTCGTCAACGGTTTCTTCTTCCAGGTCAGTGCGACGAATCAAATCCTGACGTGGAATTGCCAACACACTTTTTGCAGTATCACAACCAATAGCTTTTAAAGCATCGATAACCCATTGGTCAATTTCATCACTGAATTCGTCCAGGTAGATATCTTCACTTTCAGTATCTTCATCCATTTCACGGAATACATCGAGCGTATATCCCGAAAGTAATCCTGCTAATTTGATATTTAATCCACCTTTACCAATCGCTTGTGATACTTCTTCTGGTTTCAGGTAAATTTCGGCTTTCTTTTCAACTTCATTCAAACGAATTGATGAAATTTTAGCCGGACTTAACGCACGTGATATGAATAAATTAATGTTACTCGTGTAATTTATTACATCGATGTTTTCATTACGTAGTTCACGGACAATACCATGAATACGTGATCCTTTTACACCTACGCAAGCACCTACCGGATCAATACGGTCATCGTACGATTCTACAGCCACTTTGGCACGTTCACCCGGGATACGGGCTATTTTCTTTATGGTGATTAATCCTTCATGAATTTCAGGTACTTCAAGTTCGAACAATCGTTCCAGGAATACAGGTGAAATACGTGAAAGTATAATTTTCGGATTATTGTTTTTATTTTCAACCATGGCAACTACTGCACGTACAGTGTCCCCTTTACGGTAAAAGTCAGTAGGTATTTGCTCCGATTTTGGTAAATAAAGTTCATTTCCTTCATCATCAATAAGCAACATTTCTTTTTTCCAGATCTGATATAGTTCAGCACTTACTATCTGCCCGATCTTTTCACTGTATTTAGAAAAAACATTATCTTTTTGAAGTTCTAGTATTTTAGAGGATAGGGTCTGGCGAAGGGTTAGAATAGCCCGGCGTCCAAAACTCAGGAAATCAACTGTATCTGTTACTTCTTCATCAATTTCATAATCTTCATCAATCTTTTTTGCATCCGTAAGCGAAATTTGCAAATTAGGATCTTCCAAATTCTCATCAGCTACCACCGTGCGGTTACGATAAATTTCAAAGTCACCTTTGTCAGGGTTGATAATCACATCGTAATTTTCATCCGTTCCAAACAATTTTGTAATCACACTCCGGAACGACTCTTCCATTACACTGATTAATGTACTCCTATCGATGCTTTTTAGCTCTTTAAACTCCGAAAAAGTATCAATTAAGCTAATTGTTTCTTTTTTGCTCATGGCTTATTTGAATCTAATAATATATTTTGTAGTTTTAATATCTTCGTAAGAAAAAGTAAGCTTTTCGCTGACAATTATTTTGCGTTTAGCTCCTTCCGGTTTTACCGATTTTTCAATTTCTATCACAAATTCTGTTGGATGAACTTCAAGCAAAAGTCCGGTAAATTTCAGTCCTTCCTTTGTCAACGTTTCAACTTCATTCCCAATGTTTTTTTCGTATTGTTTCAGCACTTTAAATGGCTCTGTCAACCCGGCAGAACCTACTTCAAGCTCATAATCTTCAACTTCACGATCAATCTGAGACTCAATGTGACGGTTTAGCTCTGCGCAGAATTCAATGGTCACTCCTTCGAATGAATCTATTTCGACGAAAACACGGTTATCCGGAGTGATTTTTATATCCACCAGAAAATAATCAGTATCGGCTATAAATTGTTCAACAGCTTGCTGTACAGAGTCTTTTGAAATCATATTGGTCATTATTTGAACAAACAAGGGGACTGTTGTCCCCTCCTCCATATCCTAATTCTCTGCAAAAGTACAAAATAATTCTTTATAATACAAAGATTTAAGATAAAAATTAGATAACAACTTGATTTGGTTTACTTTTTTTATTAATTATGAGTTTCCTTTCTATCATTTTCTGGTTATTTGCAGAGATAATTCCATATAAAACTAATTTGGAATTCTTCATTACTTAAACTATCTTTGTATCAATTAAAAATTATTTATTTTACATTTTCATTCCATTTCTATGTATAAAATACTATCCGTCAATCCGGGATCAACGTCTACTAAATTTGCGGTTTACGAAGATGAAACCCTGATCTGTTTACACACCATTCGTCATACTCCGGCAGATTTGAGTCCTTTCGAAACATTATTCGACCAGTATGAATTCCGAAAGAATCTAATGCTGGATAAATTAAAAAATGACGGCATCGATTTATCCGATTTATCAGCTGTTGTTGGTCGTGGTGGATTAGTACGTCCCCTCGAATCAGGCGTATACACTGTGAATGAAAAGCTGATAAATGATTTAAAGCTATCGTGGGGTGGTGAACATGCCAGTAACCTGGGTGGAGTAATTGCCCGCGAAATAGCGGATGGAATTCCGGGTTGCAAAGCTTTTATTGTTGACCCTATTGTGGTAGACGAGATGCAGGATGTAGCCCGTATCAGCGGATTGCCCGAAATCCCTCGTCGGTCGACTTTTCATGCACTTAATCATAAGGCAATTGCCCGTAAATATGCCGCAGCAAACGGTACCACGTACGAAAAATTAAAACTGGTCATTGCACATTTAGGTGGAGGAATCTCAATTGCAGCCCATCAATACGGAAGAGTAATTGACACAAACCAGGGTTTGGATGGATATGGTGCTTTTTCTCCCGAACGTTCAGGAACACTGGATGCAGGTCAATTGGTAAATCTATGTTTCAGTGGAAAATATACACACGCTGAAATATTAAGATTACTGGCAGGCAATGGAGGATTAATGGCCCATTTAGGTGTAAACGATGTGCTCATTGCCCAGAAGAGAGCAGCAAATGGCGATACAAAAGCAAAACTGGTAATCGAAGCCATGGCATATAGCATCGCCAAAGAAATTGGGGCCATGTTAGCCGTATTGCACGGCGAAGCCGATGCGGTCATTCTAACCGGAGGAATTGCCCATAGTCAGTTCATAGTGGAATACATCAAAAAGATGATTTCACCCATAGCCAATGTGGCTGTTTATCCCGGCGAGAATGAAATGGAAGCCCTCGCTTTGGGCGGCTTACGGGTGCTGCGAGGTGAAAAAAGCAAGGAGTATTAATCGTTGCCGGCACCTCATTTTTCAGTAAGAAGTTGATTAAAGAAACAAGCTAATTGATACAATGCAATGTTGTATTTTAGGATCAACAAATAAAAGACCGGGAGCAATCTCCTCGCCGTTTCCGTCCCGAAACATGAATATCCCATCCGTAGCTTAAGAAGTAAGGATCGAAATGCTTCTGCCAAACTATCGGTGTTACGTACTTAATTGAGGTACGTAGCACCGATAGTTTAGTGAAAAGCCCATAGGGCAGATATCCCTGTCCCCGGATTTCACCCCCTGCTTACTATTATTCCACGACAATTTATATCTTTTAATCAAAAAGTCATTCCGTCTTAACGTTGTTGTAAAGTTCTTGTTGTTAGTTTGCAATAGATTATAAACGGAAACTTTATGTACAAAACTCTTTGCTTGTTTTTATTGTTTATGACATTAAGCGTTATTGACGCAAAGAGCCAAACCCCACAAACGATGGAAAAGTTAAGTATCAACACTAAATCACTAAAAATCCTGAGCTGGAACATTTACATGTTGCCTTACATTAGCTTGTTCAACCGCAATGCCGACCGGGCTAAAGCAATTGCTGACACATTACAATCTTCGAACTACCAGATTATTATTTTTCAGGAAGCTTTTAGCAGTAAATGCCGCAATGTTCTGGCTAAACGACTGGCAAAGGAATATCCATATCAATACGGACCGGCAAATAAGTGTTATTGGCCTTTTCGAACCAGCAGCGGACTGTGGGTCGTCAGTAAAATTCCACTTACCCAGCTGGACAAGATAAAGTTTAGTATCAGCAAAGGATTCGATATAATTGCCCGTAAAGGTGCAGTTCTTTTTCAGGGTGAGTTTCAGGGAGCAAAGTTTCAATTGCTTACTACGCACCTTCAGGCGGATAATTCACACTCGGTAAGAGAAAAGCAATGCAGTGAAATCAAAGAACATTTGCTGAATCAGTATTTCAATCCGGACATTCCCCAACTGATTTGTGGTGATTTTAATATCGATATGGACGATCATATCAACTACCAGCTAATGCTTCACACGCTCGGAGCCAATAATGGGGAGATAAGTGGTGATGTAAAGTTCACTTACGATGAAATAGACAACACGTTAGTGAGAAATGTATTGGGAAAGAAGAGAGTGATTGATTATATACTCGTCCGGAATGAGCAATGGATTGATCACATTGAGCGTAAAGTGCAAACTTTTTATGCCAGGATCGGGCATAAATCGTCCAATCTTTCCGATCATTATGCGATGGAAGCCAATATCAATTTTAATGCAACAGCACATACTGCCTTGCTTTCTGTTACAAAATAAATTGAGCCGCAAGTAAAAATAGGGTTGAATTAACACCTGAAATTAAATATTGGAGTCAGGATATTTTGGGTTGTCTCTTTCTCCCAGATGGATCAGACAGGGCTTACTTCTTTAGAATCGTTATTTGTAGCCAATTAAACTTTCGTGTAAAATCAAACGCCAGGATCTTATTAATCTTTCTATAACAGGTCGAATTTACCAACCTTGTATGAATGACTGTCTTTTTATTCCAGGGCTTTTAGATTTCTCAATATCATCTTCGTAACATCCTTGCGGCATGAGCCGAAGTCAGGATTTACCTCGCTACGTTTTTTGATAAGCCGTGTGGCAAAAAAATATACATTGTCCTTCCGTTCCACATAGCCCACCCACCAGCCAATATCATTCCCATTAGCCGGGGCCCAGCCTGTTTTTGAACGAATGGTGTAGTGTTCGGTTTTTTCAGTTATCATCACCTTCTTCAGGATATCTATGTTCCGCTTTGAAAAAGGCAATTTACCTTCGTACACCCTGATTAAGAAGTCTATCTGATTGCGGGGTGATATGGCAAACGATCCGAAGTTCCAGAAGTCAACACCCTTTTCCGACAGATCCTTGTTACCGTAATGACAGAGCCTGATATAGCGGGCATATCTTTCTTTTCCGATACGTTTAGCCAGCTCGACAAATACCCACCCTGCGGATACTTCGAACGCTTTTTTGACAGTCAGGTCCCTGTAAATATCCGGACGGTACCCATACAACGTGGTGTCCTGTTTTTCAGTAAACTTTACTATCTCATTTTCGTCCTTAATCACCCCTGTTTCCAAAGCGATCAATAGGTTTATGACCTTAAAAGTGGAAGCCGGCAATGTACCAACGTTTGCATCAGCCGCATCACTTACGATCCACTTCTTGTTTTTATAATCGTAAATAGTCGTGCTGCCCTGCACCCTGCACTTTTTGAAAGGGGTAGCCAGATCCACTTGTCCTACGGCAAGTGCTGAATACATAAGTGTGAAAATAATACCTGTAAGTCGCATTCTATTCATGTTGGTTTGTAACTCCCCTTTAGGGGTTGGGGGTTGTCTTGCTTTATTCAACCCTATATCCTAAGTAAAAGTCCAGTTGAACTTTTTTGTTTGCTGCTATTATGACATTTTTTTGTTCTTCAACAAGCAGATCCCATGTATTCCCCGTTTCCTGACATTTTAAAGTATAGGTGCCCGGACTGACTAGTAGCTTGTAATTCCCTATAGAATCTGTGGTTGTGCTGTAACTTGTATTTTCTATCCATATCTCACCCGGGAATAGCTTAAATGTACTGAAATTAACATCATTAATATGGTACACACGGCCCGTAATGATGGAAGAGCCATTCAGGGTAGTGTCGGTAGTTGAACCAAGCATGGTTTTCCCTTTGAAGTAGTGTATGTCAAGGCAAGAACTGTTCAGGAGTCCTGCTGCCACAATGAGGATATAAACCAAATGTTTTTTGTAATGCATTTTTTTATTCTTAATGCCATTTATAACTGGTCCCCGCTAGTGGGTCAATAGTTTTAAAATCTTTAAAAGTAGTTTTCTCGTTGTTTTGCCACCAGTCATTATAAGCTTTTGCCACTACTTCCTGCGATAGGTTATCATACACTAAAGTCATTTTGGGTGATTCCCTGAGTGCCAGTATCGGGTTTTGGGAAGGAAACCTCTGTATCAACCGGTCACTTTGTATGGCTACCGCCCTGATGGATTCAATAGTCCATAACACATACATTCCAAGCGTACAATCCGGTGCGTACATAGAAGAAATCGGATTATGGGGAAAGTTCGTAATGACCCGGGTATCATTTCGGTATGCAAGCAGTGCCGGGATATCCTGGTACGTAAAAGCCGGCAGGTTCAATGAATCATACTGGTTTGCCTTTAATAATTCGATATATCGGTCAACCGTGGAGCTGCTGATTTCCTTGTTATCGGCACAGCTCATGAATCCAACCACAGCAATGAGCACAATGAATGTTTTTAATGTTTTCATGATTCTTTTTTCCGTTTAAATTTATTAGCTTAACTGTATCTTCTATTCTGCAAAAATAAAAACTTCAGGTGGTTTTCACAAGAAATCTTATAGAAATATTTTTAAAGTCATAAGTAATTCTAAAACGCCTTTTTCTTTCCGATAAATCAGACTTCAGAGTATCTGTTTTTATCTGATACATCTGCTTCATCCAGATTCAGACGCACATAGTAAATGCAGGCTGCCCATAATGGGTGTTAATTGCCGTTTATTTCTACATTCTGTTGCTATTCCTGAACTGTCAAATAAAAGCTTGGGCTTCCATCACAACGATTCGTCCACTTAGCTTCACTGCCCCATCTGGTATAGGTACATCCTTGTTTTTCTTTCTCTTTAAAAAGTACACAATATTCCTTTTGTCCATGCACCTTAATGAATTTTGTTTTACTCGTCGTATTTACGTCTACCCATTCCAGTGTCAGGGCAATATCACCTTCAAATACCAAATTGTATTTACTCAAATCGATATCTATCCAACCAGAACTTTTTATTATTGGAATCATGATATTTTCTGTAAGCAATTCTTCATAAGGCAAATTGTCAGCAATACTCCGTATGTGTAAGCGAAAAAGACTGCTCTCAAACGATTGCTTATGCAAGCATACATGTAAGCCTCTTAACACAACAGGTAAAGCTCCCAATTCTATTTTTGTTCCTATCTCGTTACCTTTCCCTTTTTGAGTTCCGCCCCAACCACAAAGTGCTCCATGGAAAGTAGAACTTGTTGTACCGACCTTTTTCAGTTTCCCCAGAAAAGGCTTTACAGTTACTTCACCCAGTTTAATTGGCTCATTTACCAGCTTTAGTACGTTCTCTCTGTTCGTAAGTTCTTCAATTGAAAAAGTCTGTGGTTTGTACCCAATCATTGAAACCCTAACTATTGCTTTTGGGGATTGTCCTTTAGCATCTAAACTGAATTCTCCTCGCTCATTAGTTGTTATGCCCAGAGGTGTATTGATGACTCCAAGGTTCACGTATTCCAAAGGCTTTCCGGTAGATGAATCAACTGTTTTCCCACTAATCTGTTGGGCTTGCAGTTGTAAACTCAGGAAGAAAAATAAAATGAATGTAGAAATTAGTTTCATAGTATTATCTTGTTGGTTGGCTGTTTTTTCATTTTTTGAATAGAGCCGGTATCGAATAGTGAGTTAGTATGATTATCCGCAAAAACTCATAAAGTATCAGAGAAATAATTCCGAAGGAATTGAATATGAATAGCCATGTATGAAATGCATGGAAGATAATAGTTGCAAATAACCAACCACAAAGTGGTTGAATAACTACATCAAATATTTCTTATCCTGTTCAATCCTACGTTCTTTCAATAATTCCTTCAATTCTTCCATATATAATTTTCTAGAGTGTAGGTGCTCCTGATATTTTCATTTGTTGTTATTCAACCCCTATCGGGGTTAGGGTCATATTCATGTTCATGTTCCATGCATTGCATACATGGCTATTCACATTTAAATCCTTCGGATTTAAAATGATTGAAGGTAGCATTCTCTTTATTTTTTCCTGGATACTACAAACCCCAAAATGACAATCGGTAACCAAGCAATAAATGAATATTCTCCAATTTCACTAACAATCGGATTAATTTCGCCTCTATAGCTGAACATTGAAGCACCTACAATAAACAGAATAACTCCTAAAATAATTAAAGCGATACCAATCTTTCGTTGTTTTTTCATTATAAATACTGAATATTAATCCTTAGAGTGCCCCTATTCTAACAGTCTAACAGACCATGATATGCTGGTAGTTTTTAATTAAAATAGACCCCCAAAGATATAAACAAACATTTACATTATCGACATTCTTTTTAATTAATTTATGATTTATTCAACTGATTTTTATCAGATCAAAACCTTTATTTTGATCTGCATATTGATTGAATGAGTGGATAATACCATCCCGGTACTGCATTAATTCACATTAAACTTAGTTGAAACAGGCATATAACTTAGATATATTAACCTTTTAATGATATATAACATCTAAGTTATATCTATATTATATCTAAGTTACATCTATATTACATCTGTATCATTGTGGTGAATATGTGCCATTTAAATGGCACCAAAAAGTAGCTGAAACAGGAGTTTGTAAAATGCCCTGTTGGCAAGCTGCCAACAGGGCATTATCATATGGAGGGCATAGATTGATGTAAAGAATCAAAAAAGACAGGGGATGAATGACTTGATACGTGTGGGTTTAAAGAGGAAAAGTACAGGCTATGGTTTTACCTTTGTCTGTATTAATTTCTTTGGGCGATTCACAATATTCTCTTCCCAAAACATCCACATCAGGAAAATAATTCCGTAGAATAGATATTTGAAAATATAGTGGTGGAGCAACTGAAACCAGTGCGGATGGTTTTCGATGCATCCGACTATAATACTAATTCTAAGAATATTAAACAGATATACAACAAGCAGGCATGCCGGGATATACCAGACCTTACGTTTCCACGGACCCCAGGAGAAGGCAAGAATGCAAAAACATATGTAGGCTTGCTTGATGCCGGTACACGACCAAATGACCTGAACCGAATTTCCGTTTGAATACTGAAGTATGTTGGATGGGAGTAACGATACCTGCGAGCCGAAAAATTGTAAAACAAATGCAGCGACATGGGCAACGTGACCAGACATCCAGATAAACGGAGCTGAAATGTTTAGTCCCCAGAAAGTGACAGACGAACCGGCAGTTGTAGATTCGTCGCCTAATACATTGTATTTCCAGAATAAATTAGCCACCAACAAGACAACGAAGAAAAGAGTGATGTTTCTAATCGGTTCAAACTTCTTCTGATAGTCAAATCTTGGTGTTTTCATTTAAAATTGATTTGAAACTCGTGCATACGGGACTTCTTCAATGGAACAAAAATCGTTATGCTGATACTTGAAATTGCCTGTAATGGCAATCATAGCAGCGTTGTCGGTGGTGAAAGCAAAAGGAGGAATAAAAACTTCCCAGCCATATTTCACCCCATGATCCAGGAATGCCTGGCGCAGTGCCGAATTGGCTGATACACCTCCTGCTACTGCTACCTGATGAATGTTCAGGTCCCTGGCAGCTTTGCGTAGTTTATTCATTAATATCTCCACCACTGTGGCCTGAATGGAGGCGCACAGGTCGTTTAGGTTCTCAGCTACAAAATCAGGGTTTTCCTTGACTTTGTCGCGCAATAAATAGAGGAATGATGTTTTTAATCCACTGAAACTATAGTTGTAATCCTGAATCTGTGGTTTATTGAACTTGAAGGCAAGGGGGTTTCCTTCCTTAGCCAACCTGTCGATATGAGGTCCACCGGGATAGGGCAATCCCATGACTTTAGCGCATTTATCGAACGCTTCGCCGGCAGCATCGTCAATGGTTTGACCCACAACCTCCATATCGTTATAAGCTTTTACCTTTACAATCTGGGAGTTGCCCCCCGAAACCAGCAGGCATAAAAACGGGAAATCAGGATGGTGTTCATTGGGTTTTCCTTCGCTGATAAAATGAGCCAGCACATGTCCCTGCAAATGATTAACGTCGATCAGCGGAATATCCAGTGCCTGAGCCAGTCCTTTGGCAAATGAGGTTCCCACCAACAGGGAGCCCAACAGTCCGGGACCACGGGTAAAGGCAATGGCACTAAGTTCGGTTTTATCAACAGCAGCACGCTTCAGGGCTTCATGCACTACCGGAATAATATTGAGTTGATGGGCACGGGAAGCCAGCTCGGGAACTACTCCGCCATAACTGGCATGAACAGCCTGGCTTGCAATAACATTGGACAGCAGGATGCCGTCACGGATCACAGAAGCTGACGTATCATCGCACGACGACTCTATGCCTAAAATTATAATTGGGTTCATTATTTAAAAACTATATTCTGATTCTAACTATGGATAAACAAATTTACAGGTGGTAATTCCACTAAAATGCTGTATTTTTTTCAGTAAAATGTGAATTCTTATAGGGTGTACCTTGTAGAATTCATAAATTATTCTTTACTTTTGCGTAATAAACTCCAAAGGTATAAAAAAAAGAAATAACATATTAGGTTTTAGCATAGACGGAATAATATTATTTCTCGTATTGTTATTTATGTTGCTGCAAACCAACATAGTTCAGAGATATGTCACAAAAGCAATTGTCTATGAACTTTCGGATAAACTACACTCCCGTGTCACTATCGGATCCATCCGTTATAAACCTTTCAACGACATATCAATACACGATTTATATGTGGAAGATCAGCAGAAGGATACGCTCCTGTTTGTCGGACAATCTGATGTGCACTTCGATTTTTGGGAATTCTTTCATGGTAAAATCTTAATCTCCTCGGCTGAATTCGATCATCTTTACGGCAATATTATCATTGACAGAGCCGGTCACTCCAATCTTGATTTCGTAATAAAAGCGTTCAAGAAGCCTGCCAGTAAAGATACGACCCAGGTAGAATACCGGGTTAATCGGTTCAAACTGCATAATTCCTCCTTCAACTTCACCAATCTAAAACAATTCAAAGCTCTTGCCAAGGGAGAATTCAATGGCAATAAAATGAAATTCAGCAAGATAAATGCAGACATTTCATTGAACGTGCTCAATAAAGATTCATTGAGTGCCAGGATTCTCAGCCTGAGTGCTGTGGAGTATACAGGATTGGTTTTAAACAACCTGCAAACTCAGGTATTTGGATCTAAAACCGGAGTTAAGATTCCGGTATTCGATGTTAAACTTCCTCATTCACAGCTGCATCTTGAGAATATACGCCTGCAATATAACAGTCTGGCGGATTTAAGCCATTTTTTTGAAAAGGTGAGACTGAATGCACCTATCAGTTCTTCGCATATTGCTTTTTCCGATCTGAAGGCATTTGTACCTGAGTTTAAGAATGTCAAAGGAACTGCTACCATTGAAGGGTTAATAACCGGTCGCATCTCGAGCCTTCACTTCCAGAAGATCCGGATAAAATACGGGAAATCATTCTTCCTGAATGCTGATTTAGACATAAACGGACTCCCTGATTCGCGTGAATTATTTATCTACGGACAGATAAAAGATCTTCAGGTTGAAAAATCGGATGTGCAGGATTTCATCTCTGAGTTAGTAAACAAACCATTTGTACTTCCGGCAGAAGTAAATCAATTGGGCCTGATCAGGTATAACGGAAATGTTACCGGATTTATAAACAACTTAGTTATTTTTGGTAATTTGAGAACAAATGTAGGAAGTGTTTCATCAGATATTTCACTTAAATTCGAAAACAGGCTACATGATCTGACCTACGATGGCACCATTAAATCAGAGAAACTTTTGCTTGGAAAATTGCTGGGCAACAAACAACTGGGCAGCGTATCGTTTAATTTAAATACCATTGGAAAGAAAAAGTCAAATGCTAAATTCCAGGGGACGGTGAAAGGGAAAGTCTCAGAATTCCAGTTTAATAATTATTCCTATCGGGACGTCATGCTTGGTGGAAAATATGATGGGAAAGGGTTTGACGGTACAGTGGATCTGAAAGATCAAAACCTGGAGGCACACTTTATAGGGAAAATTGATTTGAGCCAGAAATTACCGGTATATGACTTTGGGTTGAAAGTGGTAAAAGTAAATTTGAATGCCTTAAAACTAATCAACACCTATCCGGGTGCCATACTTTCTTTTTCGGGGAATACAAACATTGTGGGTAATTCGCTTGATAACATCAATGGAACTATTCATTTTGACAGCATTCTGTTTACCAATCAAAACAAGACTTTAGCCATAGACAAGATCCGGTTGATTTCACGTATCAATGCTGAATCTACACATTTCAGCATTGAGTCTGACTATGTTAATGGAGAATTCAGCGGTAATTTCAGATATAATACCGTTGGACAAACCATTGATAAGATTATTAATAAATACTTACCTTCCCTGGGGAACCTGGAAAAGAATAAAAACAAAGATAAATTTCCGAATCATATTGATGTTGATCTGAAAATAGAAAATACAAAAAAGATCTCGGATGTGCTGGGCTTGCCTTATACCCTTGAAGGGGTATCGACCGTCAAAGGGTATATTGATGAAAAAACAGATAAAATAGATGTCTCGGCCAACATTCCTACCTTTAAATCGAGCAAGCAGCAAGTCGACAACCTGACTTTGCATTTTGAAAATTCCAATCAACAACTGCAATTAACTTCCAGGGCACAAATCCAGGAAAAGACCGGGCTACAGAATATCTTCCTGAGAGCGTCAGCAGCCAAAGATTCGATAGAAACACATTTAGGCTGGCAGAACGCCCAACAAGTAACAAATGCAGGTGAAATTAACACTATAACCAAGTTCAAAACCACGAACGGTAAAACATCTGCTCAACTAGCCGTATTGCCTTCGCAGATAATTGTTTCCGATTCGATATGGGCTATTCACCCCTGCAAAGTAGACTTTAAAGCCGACAGCACCATACAGATTCATAATTTCATTTTTGATAATCACAGTCAGTTTGTGCATATTGATGGTGTTTTATCAAAAAGCCAAAGTGACAGTTTAAACCTGCGGCTGAATGATGTAGATCTGGATTTTGTGATGGGCTTGCTGAAATTAAGAGGAATCAGTATTGGAGGAATCGTAACCGGAAAGGCTACCTTGCTAAGCGTATTGAAACAACCCATCTTTGAAGCCAATATCGCAGTGAAAGATTTCAAATTGAATCATAAATGGATTGGGAATGGACATATATCTTCAAACTGGGATAAGCTGAACAGTCAACTGCTGGCACATGGTGCGTTTGTAAACGAAAAAAATGATACCATTGTAGTGGCAAACGGAGTTTATACACCCAGAAATGATACCCTCGATGTGTATTATGATGCCAGGAATTTCAGTCTTGAGTTTTTAACCCCTTATCTGGAAAGCGTTGTTCAGAATTTAAAAGGGTATGTGTCGGGCAGGATCCGCATGTATGGACCGTTGAAACAAGGTATTTGCTTTGAAGGGAATGCTTTTGTAAGCAAGGCGCAAGCTTCATTGAAAATGCTAAATACCACCTATTATTTCGATGATTCGGTGCATTTGACTAAAAACACAATTAACTTCAGGAATATAAAGCTTTATGATCAGGAACGCAACCCGGCTTCTTTAAATGCTGTGCTGACACATAATGGATTTTTTAAACACATGAAATTTGATGCTTCTATTGAAGGGGATAATATACTGGCTCTCAATACACAGGCATCAAATAATGATTATTTCTTTGGGAAAGCATACGCTGATGGATCGGTTCATATATACGGAGACGAAAGAGAAGCTAATATTGATGTTGATGCCACTTCACAACCCCAGACAAAATGTTTTATACAATTGGGAGGAGCTTCAAAAGCATCAAATAATACATTCGTGAATTTTGTAAACAAAATAAATACCTCTGCCAAAGATACTGCGCCCTCTCATAAAACCATGGGGACAGATATGAATGTGAAAGTAAACTTGACAATAGAATGTACCCCCGATGCTGAAATGGAATTGATCGTAAACCCCAAAGATGGGGATATGATTCGTGGAACCGGGAATGGTCATTTACAGGTGAAGTTTGACACCTTTTCGGATCTTAAGCTTTATGGCACGTATACCATCGATGAAGGGAAGTATTTGTTTACACTTCAAAATTTGATTCGTAAAGAGTTTAAGATCAACCAGGGGAGTACACTTTCCTGGACAGGAAATCCCCGCAGTGCCCAGGTAAATATCAAGGCCCTGTATCCGTTGAATGCATCGCTTAAAGATTTAATTGATGTAACCCAACTGGGGAATATGCGTACCAGTGTGCCGGTAAACTGTGTGCTGAAGCTGACGGATAACTTAATGAAGCCGACTATCAATTTTGATATCGATCTTCCACAAAGCGATGAAGGTGTAAAACAGCTGGTGCGGAATACAATCAGTACCGATGAAATGATGAATCGGCAGATACTTTATTTACTGGTATTCAACAGGTTTTATACTCCGGATTATATGCGTACAGCTACCACTTCAAATCTGGGACCCAATGAAGCAATTTCATTTGCTACATCGACCTTAAGTGCACAACTAAACAACTGGATTTCACAGATGTCGAAAAGTAATAATTTTACGATTGGATTTGATTACCGGCAAACGGATCAGTTGAGTAGTGATTATCAGGCACAGATACTCTATCAACCCAATAACCGATGGATTGTAAACGGAAATATCGGATATAGGAATGATATTCTGACCACCAATACCAACCGGTTTATCAGTGATGTTGATATTCAATACCTGTTAACTGAGTCCGGTAAATTACGCTTAAAAGGATATAATCATACGGTAGATCGCTACCAGCTTAGGAATGCAGCACAAACACAAGGTGCAGGTATTATTTACAGAGAAGATTTTGTAAGTGTAAAAGACCTGTTCAGCTATTATTGGCACTTATTAACCGGCACAAAAAACAAAAAAGCAAGTGAAGAAAAACCCGCTGTTAAACAATAACCCGCTGATAGTATTCAGCCTGCTCATATTCAGTCAATGTATCATGTCTCAAACCATCGACAAGTGGTATGTGAATATGCCAGATGCTCTTAATCCAACTTTGACAAAACAAAACAGACTGGAATTGCTGGAATATCATAAGGCCGGACAAAGTGATAGTGTTGTCAACCGTTTTGGAAATCAGACTTATTTGATGAGCCTGGATACATTGAATCAGCAGATTCTGGTGAAAAACACTCCCAGCAGTGCTTTCGAGATGAAAATACTGACATTGGATGACAGCACAAAAGCTATTGGGATTATTCGTACGGTTTGCGCTCCGGTATGCATGTCATCCGTTGAATTCTATGATACTGCCTGGAATTTAATTCCGGTACAGTTTACCATGCCTAAATCGATCGAGTGGTTGGATGTAAAGAGCATACCTGTTGATAAAATAGATATACAATGGGCGAAAAGATTGATGGGAATCAATTTTATCTCCCTGCGCTTTTCCGATAAAAAACAACGTATCGTTGCTAAGAATAATATCCTTGATTTCTTGAGTGAACAGGACCGGAAAGTAATAGCACCTTATGTTCCGGATAAAGCCATATCATTTGAGTTGAAAGGACAGACATGGCAACGTAAACCCTGAAACATAAACGCATAAAAAAAAGCCCCATGTATTTTACATGGGGCTTTTTTAGGGCTTTAAAAAACCTTATTTCTTTTCTCCGCGTTTTGCATAACGGGTCATAAATTTATCAACACGACCTGCTGTATCCACCAAATTCGATTTACCAGTGTAAAAAGGATGTGATGAACTAGAGATTTCCATTTTTACTACAGGATAAGTTACACCATCAATATCGATAGTTTCCTTAGTATTTACAGTTGAACGAGAAATAAAGGTGTCACCGTTCGACATATCTTTAAATGCTACCGGACGATAATTTTCTGGATGGATTCCGCTTTTCATATCTTTAAGTTTTAATTTATTTTTTTGATGCTGTTATTTCGGCTTGCAAAAGTACTAATTTTCATCTAAATATCCAAGAATTTCAATGAATTTTATTTTGTTCAACGTGTAATTGATGTGAAAAACAATTTATAAGATCACAATTCATTGCTTTACAACCAGATAGAGCGACTACCCAATCAGGTTCATTTAGAACCGAAATATAATAAGAGCATTCCGATAAGCACTCCCAGTAAGTCAATAACTTTCAGTTTTATATTTTTATCATGCATAATGAATGCACCATAGAGAAATGGCACGACAACCCCCGACCGCCGAATGGTGGATACTACCGAAATCATGGAACCGGGAAGCGATAAAGCATAGAAATAAACAAAATCAGCTACCACCAGGAAGATGGATATATAGGCAATTGCCCATTTAAACTTAAAAGGCGTTGTTTTTTTTCTGGTAGGCGCCCATAAAAACAAGGTAATGAATCCCATGATAATTGCCTGGTAAAATGTGTAATACACCTGTACCGACATGGCATCATATTTATTCATAAGGAATTTATCGTACAAGCCGCTCAATGCACCTGTGAGAGTTGCCAGGATAAGATACCAAAACCATTTGTTGCTTTTCAACGAGATACCCTCTTTTTTCCCGACAACAGAGAACATGAAGAACGAAACCAGCGTAAGCCCCACTCCTGCTGCCTGGAAACCATTCAGTTTCTCCCCGAATATCAGCATGGCTCCTACCACTGTCCACACCGGTTGGGTAGCTTTAATGGGGGATGCCAGGGATATTGGCAAATGTTTTAGTGAAAAATAGGCAAAAAGCCATGAGGTTAAAACAATGACTGCTTTTAAGACAAATAAGAGGTGGGTATGTAAATCCACCCTCGGAACAAAAAAGATACCACCCTTGAGCACCTCAGGAAAGAATTCGGAAAGGATTAGGAATGGTGCGAGAATAACGCAGGAAATTAAAATAGAGACTAAAATGACCGGTATAACCGCATTCTTTTCTAATGAAACTTTCTTAAATACTTCATACGATCCTAATAAAATGGCAGAAACAAAAGCAAGTAATAACCACATATAATAATTAATAATTCACAATTAATAATTCATAATTAAGCCTGATCCTCTTTGATAAAAATAGAATCAGGGTATTTTATATCAACCAGGTATAACCCTTGTGCGGGGACTGAGACTCCGGCTTTACACCGATCTTTATGATCAATAACGGCCCTGAATTCATCAACAGTCATTTTCCCACGGCCAACTTCGAACAGAGTACCCACAATAGCCCGCACCATATTACGCAGGAAACGGTCGGCCTCAATGGTAAATATCCATTCATCATCCTTTTGTATCCATTCAGCCTGCCGGATAAGGCAGTTATTTGTTTTTACATCGGTGTGCACCTTGCTAAAGCTTGTAAAATCACGGTATTCTTTCAGCGTAGCTGCTGCCAGGTTCATTGATTCAAAGTTAAGCCTGTTGCTAATCCGGGCAGCCAGTTCATTACTGAAAACAGATTTCTGTAGCACAACATGATATTCGTACGTTCTGGATATGGCATCAAAACGTGCATGAGCATCGGGTTGTACTTCAGCTATTTTAAGAACGGCAATATCTTTTGGTAAGAAATTGTTTAATTTGGCAATAAAAGCAGATTTGGAGGGCAGACTGTATTCCAGGTCAAAATGTGCCACCATGAGCATGGCATGCACTCCTGTGTCGGTTCTTCCAGCACCGGTCAACTCTGTGTCGGTTCTTAGAATGGTGCATAGGGCTTTCATGAGCACTTCCTGTACTGAAATGCCATTAGGTTGTATTTGCCAGCCATGATAAGCTGTACCTTTATAGGAAAAATAGAGAAAGTACCGTTTTTTCACGCTGCAAAGATACGGGTTTAATTGGCAATTGGCAATTGGCTGTTGGCTATTCCTGATTGTGTACAACAAAAAAGCAGAGTAACAATATGTTAATCTGCTTTTTATACTTATATACGAATATGTAATCCACCCTGGTCTACTGGAATATCTTCTCAATTTTATCAGCATAAAAGTTCTCAATCACATTCCGTTTTATCTTAAGTGAAGGAGAAAGGAAATTTGCTGATTGTGTCCATTCCTCAGAAACCAACAGGTATCGTTTTATTTGTTCAAAATTGCCAAAGTGCTGGTTGTAACGTTTCACTTCTTCCTGAAGCCTCTTTATAACCAAAGGGTGGTCTATCATTTCAGCATTGGTGGTATAGTCGATTTTGTGTTTCGTACACCATGATTTCAGATAGACAAAATCAGGCGAAATCAAAGCACCTGCAAATTTCTTGTTTTCACCGAGTACAATCATATTCTCAAAGAATGGAGATTCAGTGAACTTCGACTCAATCACCTGAGGATTTACATACTTACCGAAGGATGTTTTGAATATACTTTTTAGCCGGCCGGTTATAATGAGTTGCTTCTCCGGAGTGAATTTTCCGGTATCTCCGGTATGAAACCAACCATCAGCATCAATTACACGGGCCGTTAATTCAGGATCTTTGTAATAGCCCATCATGACGTTTGGACCGCGGCAAATAATCTCATCACGTTCGCCTAGTTTCACTTCAACACCGGGAAGTGCTGGTCCTACTGTTCCAAATTTACGACCGTTCTTACCACGCTGGCTGACAGCAATAACAGGTGAAGTCTCACTTAGTCCGTACCCTTCGAATACGGGCATACCGATTGCCGAGAAAAAGGAAGCTATATGGGGCTGGATAGCTGAACCACCTGATACAACAATATCGAAATTACCACCAATGGCAGCTCTCCATTTTGAATAGATCAGTTTGTCGGCTAATTTATATTGCATATTGTACCACCAGCCTCTGCCTTCCAATTGAAACTTGGTAGCCAGGTTAAATGCCCAGTAATACATCATTCTACTTCCAACAGGCAGTTTTTTACCTGACAGATAAAGCTTGTCGTATATCTTCTCTAGTAACCTTGGAACACACGACATCATAGTCGGTGTAATCTCTTTTATGTTTTCAGCAATAGTGCCCAGGCTTTCGGCATAATACACCGACATGCCTAAATACTGGTACAGGTAAACCAACATTCGTTCATACGCATGGCAAAGTGGTAAAAAACTTAATGCTTTATTACTCCATTTGGAAGGGGTAACCGATAAGCTCCTTATATTAGAAAGAATATTATTGTGGGATAACATAACTCCCTTTTGTTTTCCTGTGGTACCAGATGTGTAGATTATCGTCGCTAAATCACCGGGCTTCACTTCGGCTTTTAATTTGGCAAGCTTCTCAGGTTGGGAATGGCTTTTGCCCAGGTCGATTAATTGTTGCAGGTATTTGTAATCACATTTCTGATCAATGAAGGTATATATTTTTTCCAGAGTTTTTATTTCAGGAAGTATCGGTTCCAGCTTATTGCGCAGTTCTTTTCCTTCGATAAAAATCATTTTCATCTCGGCATGATTCAATATATGCCTGTAATCATCCTGACTGATGGTTGGATAAATGGGTATGGAGATAGCACCAATCTGCATAGTGGCAAAATCAATCATATTCCATTCGGGGCGATTGCTGCTTACAATCCCGACTTTCTCACCCGGTGCAATGCCCAGCTCCAACAAACCATAGCTAATGTAGTTGGTTAACTCAACATATTCCTGAATACTGAATTTCAGCCATGCACCATCACGCTTGCATACCAAGGCGCTATCCTGATTCGGATATTTTTCCAGATAGTTATCCAGTATATCAAACAATCGCGTTACATTCATATATAGATTAATTTAGCAATAACCATCTAGCGTTGAGCTTAGAGCTTAGAGCGTTGAGTATTGAGCGTTGAGCAACAGTTGGCAAGAAACTTTTAGATTATTGAAAAACGATGGTACGGTTCTTATAAGCCAGTATTTTCCGTTCGATATGTTTCTCTACAGCATGCGAGAGTACTATTTTCTCAAGATCACGTCCTTTTTTTATCAACTCATCTACTGTGTCTTTGTGGGAAATATGAACCACATCCTGTGCAATAATCGGACCGGCATCCAATTCACTGGTAACGTAGTGGCTTGTAGCTCCAATTACTTTCACTCCACGTTCATGTGCGGCATGATAAGGTTTGGCACCAGCAAATGCCGGTAAAAATGAATGATGAATGTTTATAATTTTGTTGGGATAATGGTTGATAAAATCAGCTGAAAGCACTTGCATATAACGTGCCAGCACACAAAATGTTATTTCGTATTTCTTAAGCAGCTCCAGTTGTTTAGTTTCCTGTTCTACTTTATTTTCTTTGGTGATGGGAAAGTAATAGTATTCAATGCCAAATCGTTTAGCTACAGTTTCCATGTCGGGATGATTGCTGATAATAAGCGGAATGTCCACACACCATTCATCGGCAGAATAACGGGCCAACAAATCATACAGGCAATGCGACATCTTAGATACAAAAATGGCCATGCGTGGTTTTGTGTCAGCAAAATAGAGCCGGAAGTCCATATTGAAGCGAACAGCTATCAATGTTTCAAAGTATTCTTCGATTTTATCTTTTGGTATCTGGAAAGTACTTAAATCCCATTCCACACGCATAAAGAATACCTTTTCTTCCCGGTTGACATATTGATCTAAATAGAGGATATTACCCTTGTGCTGGTTGATAAATTCAGTAGCAACAGCTAAAATTCCCGGTTTATCGGGGCAGTGAATCAAAAGCACTGCCGTATTCTCATTTCCCTTCATTTAATTTCATTTTTACAATAAACAGATTGCAAAGATAACATTTTAATCGGAGACCGATATTTATATTGACTATTCGTTTTATTGTACTCTAAAAAAGAGCTGTATCAAAAGAGATACAGCCTCACAGACATTACGATTTTCTTATTTAATAACGGGTATATTCAACCCGACGAGAGCGATTAATAATATATTCGATAAAAATCAATAACCTATCGGTTTAACTATATCAAATCTTAGCCCAAGTGAAGAGATAATTTTCAGGAACATTCCTGCACTAGGTTCGATAAGTCCATTTTCAACTCTTGAAATATATGATTTTGATGTACCGGTACGGTTGGCAAGTTCCTGTTGTGTGATATGCGCTTCTTTACGTGCTTGATGTATCAATAAGCTGGTGCAGAAATCTAACGCTTCCTGACGAAACTTTTCTCTTTCGGGTGTGCCTTCTTTCCCGTATTGTGCATCAAGAACAGCGTCGTAATCACTTAATTTATTGTTATTTGCTTGCATAGTAATCCTCCTTTATTTTTAGTGCTTTAGTTATTTCGGTTACAGGTGTTCTCTGACTTTTTTTATGAAATCCATTGAATAGTACAATAATGTTTCCTTCGTCAAAAATAAAGAATACACGATAAATGTTACCGTTGTATTCCATTCTTATTTCAAACAATCCATCACGAAGATGTTTTACAAACTTAGAGCTAATCCTCATTTAATGAAGGATATATTCAACCCGACGGGAGAATGGATATATCCAGAAGGACGAGAGTTAGGAATGATAGTTAATCTATTTTCAACTTATTCCATTAATACGGACTCCATAAAGAGTATTCTTTGTTATGTTAATGAAAATACTCCAATATTTCTCACCTCCATCTGAGACAGTAACAATGTCTTTTGATAATTCAACATCATCAATTTCTTTACTCTTCAAAAGGTTAATCCAAATTACAACATCGCCATTATTAGTTATGAATCCAACATATTGACGATTGTATTTTTTGAGCCTATTCCGATTTATTGAAATATTAGAATATCTCTGCTTTTTTAAAACACTACCGATACTGTCCTTTAATGTTTTCTCTATTCGTATAACATCCTCTTTTGTTGGCGTATAGCGTTCTTTCTGATTGTCTATACTCATAAATACAAAATGTTCTTTATTGAAAGCATAACCAATATAACCCTTTCCTTTTACTAACGTAGATTCTTGAGAATATCCACTCATGCATAAAAGAGCAAATCCTATAAGCAATATATTTCTTTTCATAATCAGGTGTAATTAAGTGGTTGATTTGATGAATCTAATAACTCGTCCCTGCGGATATATACTATCTTATTCTGATGTACGAATGCTCCCAGCCACAGGCATTACCATTCTCTCATTCAATGAAGGATATATGGGAGAATGGATATATCCGGAAGAACGGGAATGCAAAAGGTGCATACTTTATATTAAAACCTCTGCCTTTATTCAAGGTCGCAATTTGCGTCCTTGAAAGTTCTGCAACTTCATCCCATGAAAGTTGAACCATAAAATCAGCCCCTTCAAATCGTTCAATATTCCGACGTACTCCGCCAGTGGATCGACACTCGTAAATATCAAGAAATGGTGAGCATACACCCACCATTTTTTAATAGTATTAGACTTTTAGTTGTTTATTTAAGCTATGCCAAAGTGATATATTATTGGTTTTTCTTTCCAAACATTTCATTATAACTTCTATAAATGTCATTTGAAAAATTATATGTCAAATATGGAAAAACCTCAACTCCATCCTTTGAAAAAAAAGATACAAGTATATTTCCATTGTAATACTCCCCATTATTGTTTTCATTCTTGAACAAATCCGACTTTCTGACTTCTTGAATAAATTTTTGCAACTTCTTATTATCAATAGTGTCTTTTTCGTAAAGCATATAAGATTTATCTCTAACGTTTGTTTTATACCATAATCTATAAGTCAAACAGATATTTTGATTATTTGAACTATAAATAATCATATTGTACATTTTAGATTCATATTGAGTTTCAATAACAATACAATTTGTAATTTTAGCATTCAAGAATGTAGTATCATGTTTTAAATCTTCAATGAAATGCAATCTCGCTTCATGGTTGTATAAGCCTGTTTTATAAAATCTTAAACGTTCCAAATAGAAAGGGTCTACTTTAGTATTTATATTCTGCTCATAAATGTTATTAATAGTATCAATTGTCGTCTTCTCCCAACGATCAATTAGTTTGTGTGTAAAAAGCAATGACCCTGTTTTTTCTTTATTTATGCAGCTTGCTGATAATAAGCAGCATAATGATATGTATATCCATTTCATAATTATTAATTATTTATAATTGGTTGTGCACGTGGTTCATCCCCCTGTTCACTTCGTATATAATTTTCCATCCGTCGTGTTCTCATTTCTTCTACGGGTAAAGTATTATTAGTTGGATTATCTGGATCAATTACGTTGACATTTCTATAATTGACTGTACCCTGGAATGAATGTCTGGCGTGTAATAACTCATGAGCTAAAACAGACTGGTCAGATTGATAATCTGTACCATTTTGATTTACAATACCTCTTGCTACTCCTGTTGGCTCATTGTCAAAGCTAAGTGTACCTCCACTACCAACCTTTGCTGTTGATGCGTCTTTTCGCGAAGTTGGGGTAAATTCATTCGGATTAAATTTATTTTTTTCCCCAGCTTGAATAGTGGCAGTATGTTTATCACTAATTATATCGTGAACTAATGCTGTTCCGTTTACTTTGTCTTTCCCATTACCGGTTACTGATCCAGTTAAAGATACTTGAGAACTTTTACCTTTATATGCAGAAGACTCTACAACTTTTCCATTTTTAAGAAGCAATAATTTGTTCGATGATAATTGCTGCATATTATTGAAAGTTTCTTTTTTATACTTGTCATCTCCTTTAATTCGAGCTTCCCTTCCATCTGGATCTATAAACCGAACTGGATTACCCATACAATATGCATATGGTGACATCGAGTAGTACTTCTCTACGTGTGGATCTACACTCGTAAACTACCTATTTATAAGTAATATAATTAGACACATCACTTACAGGTTTTAGTGTTAGAGTAAGCAACTTTTCCATTTTTGTCTGTTTTAATGAGTATTTTAAATGAAGCTGCATCCCCAAAAGTAGAATTGACTATTTCATATTCAGTTTCAGGTCTTAACCTAAAACTGTCTATACTAATTTCACGATTCATATTCTCCAATGAATAGCTATGATTAATTTCTACAAGATTAAAACTATTTGTTCCTTTTAATTTAGATAGTTTAGAAAAAGAATAAAAGTACTTACTGTCTTTACTGATTATATGCAAATTTTCAATAACTTTTTTATTACAACTTACTACACTTTGACTATTAATATCAAAATAAATATTATTATCATAGCAAGAACTTAATGTAAATAATAAGCAGATTAAAATAATTGAAGTATTTATATTTGTTTTAATTTTTATCATATTGTGTAATTATTGTTTTACTCAATTATCCTCGTCCCTGCGGATATATACTATCTTATTCAGATGTACGAATGGTCCCAGCCACAGGTATTACCATTCTCTCATTTAATGAATGATATATGGGACAATGGATATATCCGGAAGAACGGGAGATCCGGTAAATTTAATAAAATGCAAATATATAAACATTTTTAGATTTACAAACAAAAATGATCATTCCATCATGACCGTCATGGATATAGCAGGGTGACCAGTCCGGGTTTGTCCGCAGTCTGTTCTTAGTTCAACTATGGTTCAGTTATGCTTCAACCATGGTTGCAAGATATATATCACGTATATATCATGCATATACCACGCTTATATCACGCATATACGACGCATTTAAATAGGTATGTGATATATGTATGGATATTGCCTTATATTTGCGTGGAATAAAGATTAGATATATCGTTAAACCATGGTTGAAGCATATCTGAACCATAGTTGAACCTAGAATACACTACGGAGGATCAAAGGAGGAAGTCAGAAGCGGATGGTTTTTTTGTGTACTGTCCCTGAGGTATCTATGGGATTAGTCCTTGTTTTTGAGTAGGACAGTCAGAATCAGTTGTTTTTGAGGGGACAATTACCGAGAGATAACCGGAAGAGCGAGACGCCTGAAAGCCGGATTACTCTCCGTTCAGGACTTTACGGTACATGCAGGTGGTATTGGAACATATTTTACAGCCATACTCCTGATGTTTCAGGTTCTTGCCTATCCCG
>Ga0302203_1000141_pt1 | contig 31152 bp, 28 predicted proteins | sample II_Fen_E1_1_FD_194576 | JGI IMG/M metagenome (GOLD analysis project Ga0302203, IMG submission 194576) | Peat permafrost microbial communities from Stordalen Mire near Abisko, Sweden - II_Fen_E1_2 | ecosystem: Environmental > Terrestrial > Soil > Wetlands > Permafrost | place: Sweden: Abisko...
CAATAACCTGATCGGGGAAGTGATGGACATTGACAATGATTTCATTGAAACCGGCAGCTTTTAATTTCAGGATAACATGTTCCAACAAGGGTTTCCCTGCAATTGGAATTAAGGCTTTCGGAATAGTATCGGTCAACGGTTTAAGGCGTGTTCCCAAACCGGCTGCAAAGATCATTGCTTTCATAAATAAATAAATAGATATTAACTTCGTGATATTATTTCATGATATGATATCACGAAGTCTATTTGGAAAGGAACAGTTCTTCCTTATTCTGTTCGCGGTGGATGAGCTGGACTTCCACATTGAATGTAGAGTTAAGATGTTCAGCCATTTTTTGGGCTGAATAGACCGAACGATGCTGACCACCGGTACAACCAAAGCTAACCATTAAATTTGAGAATCCACGGTCTTTGTAGCGTCTGACCGAAGCATCGACCAGTTCGAAGGCATGTTCCAGAAAAGGCAATATTTCACCATCGTCCTCCAGAAACTGGATAACGGATTCGTCCAACCCGGTAAAATGAGCATAACGTTCATATTTTCCGGGGTTATTGACAGCCCGGCAATCGAACACATACCCTCCCCCATTTCCAGAATCATCCTGAGGTATACCTTTTTTATAGGAAAAGCTATAGACTTTCACTACCAGCGGCTTACGAACTGAGACCTCCTTGAATTGCTTCAGTTCAGTCATTTTCTTTAGTATTTGAAGCAGGTATGGATATTCAGAAAACTCATTCTTTAAAATAGCACGTAGATTTTCGAGTGCAAAAGGAATACTTTGCAGGAAGTGAGGTTTCTTCTCAAAATAGCCCCTGAAGCCATAAGCTCCGAGTACCTGTAAAGTCCGGAACAGAACAAAATGTTTGAGTTGTTCCCTGAAATCAGCTTCATCTACAGGTACTAACTCCTTAAGGGCATCGAGGTATGCCTGTAATAATTCTTCACGCAATTCCTTTTTATACTGGGCCTTTGCCTGCCAGAGGAAAGAAGCGACATCATAGTAAAGAGGGCCTTTTCGTCCTCCTTGAAAATCGATAAAATAAGGTTCACCATCCTTTATCATAACATTCCTGCTCTGAAAATCGCGATACATAAACGTATTGGTTTGTGAACGCAGTAACAGTTCAGAGAGCTTTGCAAAATCATCTTCTAACAGGTTTTCCTGAAAATCAAGCCCGGTTGATTTAAGAAAACAGTATTTAAAGTAATTCAAATCCCATAATATAGATCGTTCATTGAATTTTGGCTGGGGATAGCAAATTGAAAAATCAAAATCCTGAGCGCCTAAAACCTGAATAGCAGGTAATTTTTGCATAGTCTTACGGAGCAGCTCTTTCTCCTGTTCGCAGAATACCCCGGTTGTGCGTCCTTCTGCAATAGCATCAAAAAGCAAGGTATCTCCAAGGTCCTCCTGCATATAGAAACGTCCATCGTCGGTCTGCGCTAAAAACTTAGGCACAGGTAAACCCTGACCATAAAAATGTTTTGCCATTTCTATAAAAGCTTTGTTTTCGTCAATTGAAGTACCTTCCACACCAATCAGGGATGTTTTTTTACTTTCCAACCGGAAGTACCTACGATTTGAACCCGATGCTGACAGTTCTTCTTTCGATAATAGTTTTTCGTGTGTGAGTTGCTGGAACAGGGTTTCTAATTCTTGCATGTGAGTAATATTTTTTGGTTTAGAGTCAGGAATAATAAACTGGCAGAATAAGTTTATTATTGCAAAGATACAAACATCATTTTAAAGTATGGTATACCGTAAGTAAAAACAGCATTTTGAATTTAAGGTTTTGAATGCATTGTTCAGCGTTTCATGTACAGCGTTTCATGTTTTACAGTCTACTTTAGGTGATTCATTCAGCCTCACCCATTGTTTTCTTTCGAGCCATCCTTACACACTTTTTTGAACAGCTTCGAATATCAAATAAAAAAAAAGATTGGGATTCAGTGAAACAATCAGGGAATTATTGTGGTGAGTATAGAGACTGTCGACCTGTTAAGAATATCTCTACTAAAGACCGGAAATTGCCTCGCATTAAAAAATCAATTCGTTGTAACCGATGGCGTAAATTACAGCTTCTAAATCTACAGGTTACGAGTTACAATTTTGTTTCACAACTATGAATTATGGAGTGAGATTACAATTATCCATCCTTTTTTTGTACTTTTGCTGTAATTTGTATTTAAAATAGATTATGAGCATAGAACTGAGTGAACAAGAACAATTCAGACGACAAAGTCTGAATGAATTACGTAATTTGGGCATTGATCCATACCCTGCTGCCCTGTATCCAACCGACACATTTTCAATAAATATAAAATCCGAATTTAAAGACGAAGAAAGTGGTAAAAACGTATGTGTGGCCGGTCGCATCATGAGCCGCCGTATCATGGGGAAAGCTTCGTTCATTGAATTACAGGACTCCAAAGGACGTATTCAGGTTTATGTAAGCCGTGATGATATCACCACAGAAGATCAACCCGAAATGTATAATACAGTTTTCAAAAAGCTGTTGGACATTGGTGATTTTGTGGGTATTAAAGGATTTACATTCCGCACCCAGACCGGAGAAATAAGTATTCATACCAAGGAATTGACTGTACTCAGCAAATCCCTGCGTCCACTCCCGATTGTAAAATACAAAGATGGCGTGGCATTCGATGCATTCGAAGACCCTGAACAACGCTACCGTCAACGGTATGTGGACCTGGTAGTGAACGAAGGCATCAAGGATATTTTCATTAAACGCACCAAAGTGTATCAATCCATGCGCAATTATTTCAATGCGCAGGAGTATATTGAGGTAGAAACGCCAATCCTTCAATCTATACCCGGTGGTGCAGCTGCCCGTCCTTTCATTACACATCATAATGCATTGGATATGCCGCTTTATTTGCGCGTAGCCGATGAATTATACCTGAAACGATTGATTGTTGGTGGATTTGAAGGTGTCTACGAATTCTCCAAGAACTTCCGCAACGAAGGAATGGATCGAACACATAATCCTGAATTTACCTGTATGGAGATATATGTAGCCTACAAGGACTACAATTGGATGATGACTTTCACCGAAAATATGATCGAAAAGATCTGCCAGGATGTGAACGGAACCAACGAAATAAAAATAGGTGATAAAACAATCAGTTTTAAAACACCATTCAAACGTATCACTATGATTGATGCCATCAAGGAATATACCGGCATTGATATCAATGGGATGGATGAAGTCCAGCTACGTGACGTATGCAGGCAATTGAACATCGAGGTTGATGAGACAATGGGTAAGGGTAAAATGATTGATGAGATATTTGGTGAAAAGTGTGAAGGGAATTATATCCAGCCTACTTTTATTACCGATTACCCACGTGAGATGAGCCCGCTGTGCAAACGCCACCGTGATAATCCGGAACTGACCGAACGTTTTGAATTAATGGTGAATGGGAAAGAACTAGCCAATGCCTATTCTGAATTGAATGATCCGATCGACCAGTTAGGTCGTTTTCAGGAACAAATGAACTTAAGCGAAAAAGGCGACGACGAAGCCATGTTTATTGATATGGATTTTGTACGTTCGTTGGAATATGGTATGCCACCTACCTCCGGAATGGGAATTGGTATGGATCGCCTTGTCATGTTGATGACAGGTCAGGTAGCCATTCAGGAAGTACTTTTCTTCCCGCAAATGAAGCCAGAAAAAGCAGACAAAAAAGACAGCAAGGAAAAGTTTGTTGCCCTGGGAATTCCTGAAGAATGGATAGCAGTGGTTCAAAAAGCCGGTATTGTGATGACAGCTGATTTAAAAGGATTGAACCCAAATAAATTTCATCAGGATATATGCGGACTGAATAAAAAGAACAAACTGGAATTGGTGAACCCAACGAAAGAAGAAGTAGCGTTGTGGATAGCAGAGGCGGCGAAATAGTTGATTAATTGATCAGGTTGAAATTTGAGAAGTTGATTCGGTTTTAAAACTTGAGATAGAAGACTTTAGATATTGTATTTTAGAGAACAGACAAAAGAAATGAACGAAAAAAGTAAAATTGCTGTTATAGGGGGTGGAAGTTGGGCCACGGCAATTGCTAAAATCACGCTGACCAATGCAGACAGCATTAATTGGTACATGCGCCGGCAGGAACAGATTGATGAGTTCATACGGCTTAGCAAGAATCCATCATATCTTACGGGTGTAAAATTCGATACCGACAGGATTAATTTTACGAGTGATATCAACAAACTGGTTCGTACGTCAGATATATTGATCTTTGCCACGCCTTCTCCTTTTTTAAAGCAACATCTAAAAAAACTAAAACGATCGTTAGACAATAAATTTATTGTAACGGCTATCAAAGGGATTGTACCAGATGAGAACCTGATTGTGTCCGATTATTTTGAGGAAATGTACAAGGTTCAAAAAGACAACATTGCCGTATTAGCTGGACCCTGCCATGCAGAAGAAGTAGCACTCGAAAGGTTGTCCTACCTTACCATTGGTTGTACAAATCGCGAGAAAGCACGAATGCTGGCACTACGGTTTAACACCAGTTTTATACGCACCTCTATCAGCGATGATATCATGGGGATAGAATACTCTTCGGTTATGAAGAATATATATTCCATAGCAGCGGGTATCTGCCACGGATTAAAATACGGGGATAATTTTCAGGCTGTGCTGGTATCAAATGCGATACAAGAGATGAACCGGTTCTGTAATGCTGTCAATCCCATGCACCGTGATATTAATGAATCAGCTTATCTTGGTGATTTATTAGTTACTGCTTATTCCAAGTTCAGCCGGAACAGGTTGTTCGGGAGTATGATCGGGAAAGGATATTCTGTAAAGACCGCCCAAATAGAAATGGAAATGATAGCTGAAGGATATTATGCTACCAAATGTATTCACGAGATCAACGAAAACTACCAGGTAAGCATGCCAATTGTGGATTCAATCTTTGAAATCCTGTACAACCGATGCTCTCCAACCATGGAAATCAGGAAACTATCTGAAAGGCTTAAATAGCAGGAAGTTGGTAGAGAGAATAAGAGATGAGGAATGAGAGTTGAGGTAAGAAGTAAGCAGTATTAACAAAGTGAGTAAAATCCTAAAATAACTAGCAAACAAAACATCAAACTATTATTTATATGCAAAACATTAAACTATCTATCGACAAAGCGTTTGGATTCGTATCCGAACAACATGTAGCCGGATACAAAGCGCAGGTAGCAGCAGCTAATGCAGCTTTGCACCATGGCACAGGAAAAGGGAGTGATTTTTTGGGTTGGTTGAATCTGCCTTCCTCAATTAACGAAGCTCATTTCACTGATATTGAAAGCACGGCTAAAATTCTACGAGATAATTGTGAAGTGGTTGTAGTGATTGGTATCGGCGGAAGCTACCTGGGAGCAAAAGCCGTGATTGATGCCCTCTCGAACAGCTTTGACTGGTTGCAAATAGAACGTAAATCTCCGGTTATAGTCTATGCAGGCCAGAACATCGGCGAAGACTACCTGTACGAATTGCAGGAAATGTTGAAAAATAAAAAATTTGGTATTATATCCATCTCAAAATCGGGGACTACTACCGAACCTGCACTGGCTTTCCGTTTGCTAAAGACACAACTGGAAGACCAACAAGGAAAGGCAGCTGCCCAGAAACTCATAGTTGCCATCACCGACAAATCACGTGGGGCATTGCGCACCCTTGCAACTCAGGAAGGTTATAAGACATTCGTTATTGAAGATAATATCGGAGGGCGGTATTCGGTTCTTTCCCCGGTAGGCTTATTGCCTATTGCAGTTGCAGGTTTTGATGTACGTCAACTGGTTGCTGGAGCAGTCACCATGGAAACGGTATGCGGATTAGAAGCAACATTCGAAGAAAACCCAGCTGCACAATATGCTGCCATACGGAATGAATTATACAAAAACGGGAAGGGCATTGAAATTCTGGTAAACTTTCACCCTAAGATGCATTACATCGGAGAATGGTGGAAACAATTATATGGTGAAAGTGAAGGAAAAGAAAACAAAGGCATTTTCCCAGCTTCAGTAGATTTCACTTCGGACCTGCACTCTATGGGTCAATGGATTCAGCAAGGTGAACGTACTATTTTTGAGACAGTAATTTCCATCAAAGAGCCTAACTATACAAAGATATTTCCTAATTCACCTGAAAACCTTGATGGGTTAAACTTCCTGGCCGGAAAGCGGGTAGACGAAGTAAATAAAATGGCTGAACTAGGTACACAGATTGCTCACATTGACGGAGGTGTACCAAACTTAAAAATTGAATTGCCTAAACTGAATGAATATTATATCGGTGAATTGATGTATTTCTTTGAAAAGGCTTGTGGAATCAGCGGGTATATATTGGGAGTAAATCCATTCGACCAACCGGGTGTGGAAGCCTATAAGAAAAACATGTTTGCATTGCTTGAAAAACCGGGTTTTGAAGCCGAAACAAAAGCAATCAAGGCTCGTATTTAAGATCAGGATTTTTGTAAGTACATTAATATATAAAAAAACATCTGCATAATTCGCAGATGTTTTTTTATAATATACTCTATACAATTACTCAGCTGCGGATGCCAGTTTTTTTGATTTAATCGGAGTTTTTAGAACAAAAGAGGCAGAGTTACTTCCCAAACCACTAAGGTTAGCATCTGAGGTTATATAAAAGGATAACTTTACATCATTACTTACCTTTTTGGCAACATATCTGAATGGAAAATAAAGACTGGAGATCTTATTTTTAATTATAAACTTTCCGGCAGAATAGTCAGAAGAAGATGATAAAAAAACTGAATCTAATGAGTTTGTTGATGGCAGTATCATTTTTGTTGCACTAGTGTCGGATTGAATTATATTGCAGGTTGAAAGATTATTTGAATAGCCGTAAAACAGCATTCGAAAAGTAACCGTATCACCTACATGAATAGTATCCAACCGGATTACATCTGACTCATCTGTTAAGTACACATTTAATGTATCCGTTTTGTTTATAAAAGGCGCTGTAACAAATTTAATTACCGGAGTATTGTTTGTTGAACCATTAATATCGCACGAAGTAATTGCAATTGCAATTAATCCCAAAAGAATAAAGAATCTCGTTTTCATACCTATACTGATTTTGCTACAAAATTACAAATATTATACCAAAACTCCCTTATAAATGCTAACATATTAAAATAATAAATTAAAGATAGTCCAGAAATCTATTAATACTTACCTGTTAATTTTCAAGTCGGGGTGACAAGACTCGAACCTGCGACCTCTACGTCCCGAACGTAACACGCTACCTACTGCGCCACACCCCGCTTATTTAGTAATGCAAATTTACTAAATTTATCTTTCAACAAGAACATTCCGGCTAAAAAAGACTAAAATTGAGACAAAAAAAATTTTATTACACCAACGAGACTTCAAATAAAGCGTTTAGGTTAAACATCAGAGAAATCGTATAACAAAAAAAACTATTTTAACTGACAAAATAAGTATCTTTGCAGAAAAATTTTAACTACATGTTTTCAACTCCAATAGAAAAATTTATTCAATCAAACAAATATCCTACATTTCACCCCAAAGCGATATTTTTTGACATGGATGGTGTCCTTTTCGATTCGATGGGAAGTCACGCAATTGCCTGGGTTGGTGCTTTGAAACAAGTGGGACTTCCCTTTACTGAAAATGAAGCTTATTTAAATGAGGGAAGAACAGGTGCTTCTACCATTGATGGTGTATTTGTGAAAGAGCATGGAAGGAATGCCACAGAAGAAGAAAAACAAACAATTTATCGATTGAAATCAAAACTGTTTGAGACATTCAAGCATTCAGAAAAAATTCCATTTGTAACTGATTTATTGAAAAAAATTCAGTCACAGGAATTAGAGATATTTGTTGTCACAGGTTCCGGTCAACCTAGTTTGATTGATAGTTTAGAAGGTAATTTTCCCGGTATTTTTCAAAAGAAAAAAATGGTGACTGCTTTCGATGTTAAGTTTGGAAAACCTCATCCTGAACCTTACTTGATGGCTTTAAAGAAGTCGGGATTAAATCCATGGGAAGTTGTGGTGATAGAAAATGCGCCTTTGGGCGTTGAATCCTCGTCAAAAGCAGGATTATTCACTATTGCAGTAAATACCGGGCCTTTAGATCCTTCTGTCTTATCAGACAGTGGGGCAGATATTGTTTTTAACAACATGAAAGAGCTATTTGAACAATGGGAAGCATTCAGTAAAAACTGGTTATTCAGTTCCGAGGGTGATTTATCTCAAAAAGAGAACAAGAATTTATAACTCTAACTTTCAGAATATTTTTTTGTATTCAACTATAGTTTTCAAAACCTAAGAAAATATAAACGCATGCAAGTTATCAAATATCCGTCACGTGAAGAATGGACTTCTCTCCTAACCCGTCCGACCTACGACAGTACATTGTTATTTGATTCCGTCCAAAAAGTACTGGACGAGGTCAAAAATCGTGGTGACAAGGCAATAAAGGAATATACAAAACAATTTGACCAGGTAAGCCTTGAGAGCATGGAAGTGACCATTGCAGAAATAGCTGAAGCCGAGAAATCAGTATCGGTTAACTTAAAGCAGGCTATTGAAATGGCCAGACGGAATATCTGGAAGTTCCATTCTGAACAACAACAGGAGTTACCTGAAATACAAACTTCACCCGGAGTTTATTGCTGGCAAAAAGCGATTGCGATTGAAAAAGTTGGTTTATATGTTCCCGGAGGAACAGCTCCTTTATTTTCAACAGTCTTAATGTTGGGAATACCGGCGCAAATTGCAGAATGCAAAGAAGTTATATTATGTACACCTCCAAACAAAGAGGGCAAAATACATCCGGCCGTACTCTATGCTGCAAAAATAGCTGGCATTCACCGTATTTTCAAAATAGGAGGATCTCAGGCGATTGCAGCAATGGCCTATGGGACAGAAACTGTGCCAAAAGTATATAAAATTTTTGGTCCAGGAAATCAATATGTGACTGCTGCCAAACAATTAGTGTCATTACGGGACGTTGCAATAGACATGCCTGCAGGACCTTCAGAAGTAGAGGTAATAGCTGATGAGACGTCAAATCCAGCCTATATCGCTGCTGATTTACTGTCACAGGCCGAACATGGAGTAGACAGTCAGGTTATTTTACTGACAGTCAGCGAGAAAATAATAGAACCTGTATTGGAACAACTTGAGTTGCAACTGGAACAACTTCCAAGAAAAGATTTGGCCCAAAAAGCATTGGAAAACAGCAAAATAATTTTACTCAAGACATTGGAAGAAGCAGTTGAGATGACGAATGAGTATGCACCTGAGCACCTGATTATCTCTACCCGTTTCTATATGGGGGTAGCTGCTAATATTATTAATGCCGGTTCAGTATTTTTAGGAAACTATACACCCGAAAGTGCAGGCGATTATGCATCAGGGACTAACCATACTTTACCCACTAACGGTTATGCGAAAGCATATAATGGAATTAATCTGGATAGTTTTATCCGAAAAGTAACATTTCAGCAAATTACACAGGAAGGGTTAACCAACTTAAGTAATGCTATTATCTTAATGGCTGAAAGTGAAGAGCTGCAGGCTCACAGCAATGCTGTTAAAATAAGATTGACCGAAGAAAGAGAAGTTGAAGAAAGATTTAGTAGCCATAGAAGGTAGTAAGAGGCAAGTAATTAGTAATGAGGGAATAACAAAAATATAAAACAGGAAGTCGCTGATCGAAAGCATATTAAAATCAACAAACAACCTGCAATAAGTATCATGGAGACACCTACATAAACCATATTTTCAACCAACAAGAAGGATAGAAATGGATATACAAAAATTATTACGAGGGAATATACGTCAACTGCATCCCTACTCTTGTGCCCGTGATGAATTCAAAGGGGAAGCATCAGTATACCTTGATGCCAATGAGAATCCATATAATGCCCCTTATAATCGTTATCCCGATCCACTGCAATGGGAAGTTAAGGAACAGATATCAAGAGTAAAAAACGTTCCGGCAGAAAACATATTCCTGGGTAACGGAAGCGATGAACCTATTGATTTATTGTTTAGGGCTTTTTGCGAACCCCGGTTGGATAATGTGGTTGCCATTGAACCTACTTACGGGATGTATAAAGTAAGCGCTGCCATCAATGACGTAGAATACCGCAAAGTGTTACTTGATGAAAACTTTCAGTTATCCGCCGATAGTTTATTGGCTGCAACAAACCTGTATACTAAAATAATATGGCTTTGTTCGCCAAACAACCCCACAGGGAATAGTCTAAACAGGGATGAGATTGCAAAGTTATTGAATTCGTTTGAAGGAATTGTTGTATTGGACGAAGCATATATTGATTTTGCAGGAGAAAAGAGTTTCACGGAACATCTTTCGCTTTACCCCAACTTAGTTATTCTACAAACATTTTCAAAAGCATGGGGAAATGCTGCTATCCGTCTTGGAATGGCATTTGCTTCATTAGAAATAATTTCAATATTAAATAAAATAAAATACCCTTATAACATCAACATCCTGACTCAAAAGCATGTACTAACAGCTTTAAAGAATCCTGAGCAGGTCAAAAAGTGGGTTGAAGAATTGTTGGCCGAAAGAGTGGTATTAATCGACTCGTTGCAAAAACTGCCACTAGTTCAACAGATTTATCCGACTGATGCAAATTTCATTTTAGTAAAAGTTAAAGATGCCAATGCTACCTATCAATATCTGGTTGATAAAAGCATAGTCGTACGCAACCGGAGCACCGTAACCTTATGTAATGATTGCCTGCGTATTACAGTCGGATCACATGAGGAGAACTCTGTATTAATAGAAACGTTGAAGAAATTCCAATAATAAATACATTAGGCACTCTGACATTATAGTTTATATTAAAACACCACCTCTCAAAATTATTCTAGTTATGTTTTTAATTCTTCTTACTTACGCCCATGGCATCGAAAAGATCGAAGAACACTTGATTGAGCACCGTGTTTTTTTGGATAGATATTATGCTCTCAACAAATTTATATGTTCCGGAGCTCAAACCCCCCGAACAGGAGGAGTGATCCTCTGCAAAGCAGACACTAAAAAAGAAGTTGAACGTATCATTTCGGAAGATCCTTTTAACAAACACGGAGCAGCAACCTACGAAATCATAGAATTCAGTACAACCAAGTTTGCACCTGCATTTGAATCATTTATTTGAAAATAATTAGGAACAAAAGTCTACGAGAGAAATACCAACAAGAATTTTACAGCTGAATAATAAACTACAAACATTCTATTTATGAAAAGTACACTGGACACTTTTGAAAACGAAGCCCCTGAAGTTGCCAAAGCTTTTGATGGACTTATAAAAGCATTGAAATCGACCACCGGACTGGATGCAAAAACCAAACAACTAGTTTATATAGGCATTAAATCTTCTACCGGAGACACTACTTCAGTATTTTTTCATGTAAAGATGGCGAAAAAACTTGGAGCAACGCGTAATGAGATTAAAGATACAATTTTGATTACGCTTTCCGTGTGCGGATTAAAAGGTGTTTCATCCTGCCTGCAACCAGCTTTGGATGCATATGATAACGACTAACAGCTAGGGTGTTCTGACGACCAATCTAGGCAATCAACCAAAAACAGGAAAAGATGCGGAATCAAAACTGATTCTTGTTGAAATCAAGAGTTATGCCATGCTGCAAGCAGCAGGAACAGAGTAAGCATTCCTGCATCTACAAACACTATATCCAGTGCATAGTCAACAAAAAAGGAATAAGCCAAAAGAACCTGCTCGTTATGCAGAGATCAGTTTTTTTTGGGGAATGCTTTTTCCAACACATAATAGGGACTATCGTTTTACAACGATATTTTCCGGCAGTAATAACTGCCATCAGTTTTACACCTTCCCTATTCGTTATGGATTCTGCAGAAACTCTATCACTCCTACCGTAAACACGATCAATTTTATTACATCATGATAACCGGCTTACTTCTTGCATCAAGTTTAGTTCTAATTCTGCATTTCGTTGTCGTATCTTTTTACAATCTATCGTCTATTGAAAAACTATGCAAGCAATCACATATAAAAGACTAACAACAACTGAACTTGTCAGTATAAAGCTTCTTTGGGAAGAATTGAATCAAATTCATTTAACCGATTCAGTTTATTTCAAAGAACATTATACCCATTTTTCATTCGAAGAAAGAATTGAAAATTGGCTTAGATTACCAGAGAAAGACGTTCTGGTTCTGGTTGTTGAAACAGAAGAGCTGTTACCTATCGGATATTGTATTTCAACCATTGACGCAAACCTGAAAGGAGAAATTGATTCCTTGTTTGTCCATGCTGCATTCAGGAAAAAAGGTATTGGAAAAGCATTAGTGGAGAAAAGTATGGAATGGCTTCAGACAAACCAATGTAAACCCATTCGGCTAACAGTTAGCTACGGACATGAAAGTGTGCTTGGCTTTTATCAACAATTGGGATTCTATCCCAGGTTAACAACATTGGAATGGAAAAATAAAGAAATATAAAAACGATCATACTCTTTATTCTTTTTACTAGTTAATTTTCGATAGAGTTAATTTAGCTTATATAAGAATCAGAGTATAAATAAAACGTCATTGAAACAAGACTATAGAATCAAAATTTTAAGAATGAAACTGAAAACAATTATAATTATAATCCTATTACTCCTTTTTTTTCAAATAACATCTGCCACTCACAAAGTATATATTCTTCATGGATACGCCGGTACTGCGTTCCAAATGGAAAAAATTTACAAAGGATTAAAACATGAAGGTTATGTTGCAGAGAACTATACCTATCCTAGTTTTAAAGAAAACATAGATAGCATCGGTCATGATTTATACATAAAAGTGAAAAAAGAAAATTATGATACAGTTTCTTTTGTTACACATTCTATGGGGGCATTGGTTGTCAGGTCTATGTATAAAAATCTGAACCCCAAAATTCATTTTCCCTTTATCTTCCGCTTTATCATGCTTGCACCTCCAAACAAAGGCACCGAAGTGGCTGATTTCTTTTCCAAATCAGCTTTTAAATCATTTTTAGGTCCAAATGTCATGCTCATGCGCACCGATTCAAATTCATACACATTTAAACTGCCAGTGCCAACCTGTGAAGTAGGTCTGATTGTAGGAATAAAAGGGAAAAAACCATGGTTCAATCCGTTTATGAAAGATGATAATGATGGAACGGTAACCATGAAAAGTGCTATTTTGGGAATTGAAAAAGAAATTACAACCGTAAAATCGATGCATATATTAATGCCTCTAAAGAAAAAGGTTATCCGGCTGGTAAATAGATTTATGGAAACAGGTTCATTTGGAAAAACATCTATTATTAAGAATTAATTTTCTTACACATTGATATTCTTTTCTTGATTTGTTCATAGAAAACTTGCATTAGCTATTTCACAAAATCTAAAATTTAAGTATATTTGCACAGAATAAAAGAACTAGTTAGTGCGCCTATAGCTGCCTACAAACCATACATATATAAAAATGAGTAAGATTACAGTCAATAATTTTAATGAATTAGAACAATACGTTGGAAAAGAATTAGGCGTATCAGATTATATTACAATTTCACAAGATCAAATTAATCTATTTGCCGATGCTACTTTGGATCATCAATGGATTCACGTGGATATAGAGCGAACTAAAACTGAAAGCCCATACAAAACTACCATTGCACATGGATATCTCAATTTAGCAGTTTTGCCTTATTTATGGAATCAAATTATAACAGTAAATAATTCTAAACTTACAGTCAATTACGGAATTGAAAAGTTACGATTTAATCAACCGGTCTTAGTAGGCAGTCAAGTAAGAATACGAGCCAGTCTACGGTCATTAATTAACCTTAGAGGAACCTCTAAAGCAGAGATTCAGGTATCAATGGAAATAAAAGAGAACAAAAAAACTGCGTTGGATGCCACGATTATTTTCTTGTATCATTTTAATTAATAGAATACTGACCCATCATGTTAACTGTAACAGGATACAAACTTTCTGAAAATTCATTTTTATAAAAAGAAGAATCATTAGCAGAATTTGAAACTTATGCCTAAATACAGGCAACTTGCTCTTATTACAGAATATCGTGAGACAAGAGTATTCTTATTCAAACACCTTTAAAAAAGATTTTAAAGGATATATAAAGTCTCGTCATTTAGTTCCACCTCAAAAGAGTGCCATTTTTCAAAAACAATAATATTTCTTACATTGTTTCATAATTATAAAAAGTTTCTTCACAGACAATCAGGTATTCATTAATCAAATTTGATCATTTATGCTTTATAGAAGACTTGGAAAAACAGATGTGCAGCTTCCATCCATTGGGTTGGGTTGTATGGGTATGAGTCATGGTTATGGTGAACCAGACGATGAAGAATCAATTGCAACATTAGAAAAGGCAATAGAAATTGGAGTTGCATTTTGGGATACTGCCGATATATATGGTGCCGGTAAAAATGAAGAATTGATTGCTAAAGTATTAAAACCGAACCGCGATAAAATTTTCATTGCTACAAAGTTCGGGTTTATACCTAATGCTGAAAATAAGTATGCATTTGGATTTGACGCTTCACCAAAGCACATGAAGAAAGCCTTGGAAAATAGCTTGAAACGCCTTAATACCGATGTGATTGACTTGTACTATGCCCACCGCGTCGACCCGAATGTTCCGGTGGAAGAAATGGTAGGCGCAATGGCAGAGCTGGTAAAGGAAGGGAAAGTACGTTTTCTGGGTTTATCAGAAGTTTCAGCCAATACCCTGCGTAGAGCATGTTCCATTCATCCCATTTCTGCATTGCAAAGTGAATACTCTTTGCTGACACGTGATGTGGAAAAAGAGATACTTCCTACCTGTCTTGAATTAGGTGTAACATTTGTACCATTCAGTCCATTAGCGCGCGGACTAATGACCAACACGCTGGATGTTAGCAAACTGAAGGATGGCGATTTCCGTAAAACATTACCCCGTTATCAAAAAGAGTTTTCAAAAAACAATACTGCACTAGCTCAGGGTTTTTCTTTAATTGCCAAACGAAAAGATTGCACACCATCACAACTGGCTTTGGCTTGGGTATTAGCACAAGGAGAGCATATTATTCCAATTCCGGGAACTAAACGTCGGACATACTTAATGGAAAATGCAGGTGCCATTGGGATGGTCTTAACATATCATGATTTAGCGGAAATTGAAGATTTACTGGCTAAATACCCAAATACTGGAGAGCGTTATAATTCAAACAGCAATAAACTCGTCGATAAAAACTGATGATGTTCTCGATTCTGGTAACAGGACAATACTTTAAAAGATAACCAAAACAAATAACATATAGAACCTATGTTATGTTTTTGGCTTAATCGAAACCGGAATATAGGTTGACTACACTCCTATAATAAACCCCATTAACATCCTTTACTTAAACAATTATGCTTCTACCCTTTTTGGAATAAGAATATAGTTGTATTTTTACAGCCTTATAGTAGTAATAGTTTTAATTGATCAACGTATAATTATAAAATCATGAACCATTTATTGTTTTTAAACTTAGGGACAGGCGAATTGCTTGTAATAGCATTTGCATTGCTGTTATTATTTGGAGGAAAAAAAATTCCCGAATTGATGAAAGGTCTGGGCAAAGGAGTTAAAAGTTTCAAAGAAGGACTTAATGACGTTGAAAATGAAATAAAAGAATCTACCAAAGATGATAAAAAAGATTCGACTAAATAAGCATGAGCGAACCGAATGACAGTGAAATGACTTTCTGGGATCATCTTGATGATTTACGCAAGACATTATTTCGAATAGCTGCTTTTGTTGGAATAGCTTCTCTCGTGTTTTTTGCTTACATGAAAGAATTGTTCAACAATGTTATTCTGGCTCCTACCCGAAACAATTTTTTTCTATACGATTGGTTCAATCAGGCCAGTAAAAAGGTTCCTTTATTCCCTGACTTCTGTGTTGGAACCTTTCAGGTAAAGGTGATCAACATTAACCTTTCATCGCAGTTTTTCATACACATGTCCACCTCTTTTTGGTTTGCACTAGTATTTAGTTTTCCTTTTGTCATTTATCAACTCTTCCTGTTCGTTAAGCCAGCACTTCACAGCAGCGAACGAAAGAATGCAGGATGGGTGTTTTTATTTGGGAATATACTGTTTTATATAGGCGTTGCCATTGGTTATCTATTAGTATTTCCTTTGACATTACGATTTTTAGCAGGCTATCAACTAAGCACCTATATCGAGAACAGTGTTTCGCTCGATTCATACATGGACAGTTTTATGATGCTTTGTTTTATGATGGGATTAGTGTTCGAATTGCCTTTGCTATCGTGGTTTCTATCCCAGTTAGGTATTTTGAACCGTGGTTTTTTCAATAAATTTCGTCGCCATGCTATCGTTGTATTATTGATAGTGGCAGCAGTGGTTACTCCCACTGGTGATCCGTTTACACTAATGGTTGTGTTTCTTCCAATTTATGCCCTTTGGGAAATAAGTGCTTTAGTGGTAAAACGGAAACCTGTTCAAATTGAAGAGGATTAGTATCTTGAAGTATAAAGAATAATTTGATATAATTTAGTAATTGCTATTATTCTCTAACCAATTTCTACAAGTTTTAGAAACAATTAGACTCAAACACACATTTTCACTTCCAAATGAATGAATCTATCGGCAGAACCAAATTCAATATAGTCATCTACTCTAATTATCAGAGAAAATGTAAAGAAATTATTGCAATCTAAAATTTGCGAAGAAATAAATTTCAATTAAATTTATACTCATTATTCTAAATAATTAAATTTGTAATATATCAATCGTTTATAAATCTATTTGACAATGAAACGTAGAGATTTTTTCAAATCAGCAGCTATTGTTGGAATTGCGTCATTCTTTAAAACCAATGCACTTGGTTCTGTTTTATCCGGAAGAGAAATGGCTGTTCACTCAAGACCAGATTTGGTGGCAGTAATGGGTGGTGAACCTGAAGTAATGCTACTAAGAGCTTTAAAAGAGTTTGGTGGCATTAAAACCTTTGTAAAAAAAGGACAAAAGGTAGTTATTAAGCCCAATATCGGTTGGGATAGGAAACCTGAACTGGCAGCGAACACCAACCCAGAGCTAATAGGCGCATTGGTTCGGCTTTGTAAAGGTGCAGGAGCTTCAGAGGTGATAGTGTTCGATCATACTTGTCATGATTGGAAAAAGAGTTACACTAATAGCGGCATTGAAAAAGCGGTATTGGCAGCCGGAGGCAAAATAGTCCCGGCTAATGATGAGGCTTATTATAGTGAAGTGGAGTTGCCACGTGGTGTGAATCTAAAGAAAGCAAAGATTCATAAATCTCTACTTGAATGCGATGTTTGGTTCAATGTTCCGATATTAAAACATCATGGTGGAGCCAAAAACACAATTTCTATGAAGAACTTAATGGGAATTGTATGGGACAGGAGTTTTTTTCATAGCCATGATTTACATCAATGTATAGCTGACATTGCCACTTTTCATAAAAAACCAGCACTCAACATTGTGGATGCATATAGAATTATGAAATCTAACGGTCCACAAGGCAAGTCTGAATCGGATGTAGTAAAACTAAAATCATTGCTTGTTTCACCTGACTATGTTGCTGTAGACACAGCTTCTATGAAACTTTTTTCACAGGTTCAGCCTACTGATTTAAAAGATGTTCGTTATATTTCTTTAGCCGAAAAGAACAAAGTCGGTACTCAAAACCTTGAAAAGCTTAATGTAAAACGGATCAAACTTTAAAGGTTAAATAGAAAAATTTATTAATTCCATAATTATTAAGTGTCTTTCAATGAAATTTCTTAAAAACTTACGAGTTGTTTTATCTCTTTTATTTTTTCTTCCGATATTCTTATTTTTTATTGATTTTGCAGGTAAATTGCCTTTGCAGTTTCACCAACTTCTCAGTATACAATGGATTCCGGCTTTGCTTTCTCTAAATTTCGTGATACTTGGGATCCTATTATTATTGAGTTTATTATTTGGAAGGATTTACTGTTCTACCATCTGTCCTTTAGGAGTGTTACAAGATGTCCTATCCTGGAAGTCACGTTTCTTTCATAAAAAAAAGAAGAAAATCAGGTATGTATATACTACCCCTAAGAACATTTTAAGATACTCAATTCTGGCTATAACCCTGATTGTATTTGTTTTTGGAAGTTCATTTCTGGTATTGCTCCTTGATCCATACAGTACATTTGGCCGGATTGCATCCCAGCTATTCCGTCCATTAGCTATTTGGGGAAATAACTTCATTGCCTATGTGCTGAGTGCAATGGGGAATTACACCTTTTATAAAGTCGAACAGGTTGGTTTCGTACCACTTGCATTTGGGATAGCTTTACTATTCTTCTTTTTGGTCACTCAAATGTCATGGTTCAAGGGAAGATCATATTGTAATACAATATGTCCAGTAGGCACTTCTCTTGGATTACTTTCAAAAATATCATTTTTCCATATTGCCATGGAAAAATCGACTTGTACCCATTGTGGAGCCTGCGAAAAACAATGTAAATCACAATGTATTGACAGCAAAGCCACAACAGTGGATGATTCACGTTGTGTAAGTTGTTTTAATTGTCTGTCTTCCTGTAAAAATGGATCAATAAATTATGTAGCCAGATACAAAGGGAAACAGGTTCAACCAACAGAAGAAAAAGTCAATAATAGTCGGCGAACATTCTTATTGGCATCAGGGGCAGCTATTGCAACAGCCGCATTAGCTAATACAAATAAAATAATAGGGAAAAATGATACCATGCTTTCGAGAAAACCGATCATGCCTCCCGGAGCTAGTACAATCGAACATTTTAATGAACATTGTACAGGATGTCAGTTGTGTGTTACCAAATGTCCCATGCAGGTGCTTAAACCGGCCGCCTTACAATATGGCATTTTAGGAATCACTCAACCCCATCTTTCTTTTTCAACTCATGTATTTTGTAGTTACGATTGCAACATTTGTTCCTCTGTTTGTCCAACAGGTGCATTACGTCCACTCCCCATAGCAGAAAAGAAACTAACTCAGATAGGGACTGCTAAATTTCGTAAAACCAAATGTGTTGTATATGCAAAAGAGGAAGATTGTGGTGCCTGTTCAGAACATTGTCCAACACAAGCTGTGCACATGATTCCATATAAGAATGGATTGACCATACCTGAAGTGACAGAGGATTTATGCATTGGCTGTGGTGCCTGTGAATCTATTTGCCCTGCTCGTCCTTATCAGGCCATTTATGTAGAAGGATTAACAGAACAAGTAAAAGCAAGAAAACCTGCAGATGCTAAAAAGTTTAATAAAAAAATTGATAACTTCGGGTTCTAAAAATTCAAGAGAATACCAAATAAAATTCAATTCAAAGGCAGAAACCTGTAACATATACAAACGTAATTTACAATTATTCTTCAGATAATTCATGTTAGGACACTTCTATTATAACTTCTAAGGAATATAATTGCAAAGAATCAAAATAAAAATTTTATTCAGGACTCTTTTGATATCAGGTTTTTGAAATCAAATTTAGCAACAATAAATAGATTTACATAAATCTTAGAAATTAAGGTTAACCATTGATTGATGAAAAAAAACTATCTTTGCAATGCAAACTTTAAATGCATAGCATGCTTGAGATTATAATAAAAGGAGTGTTAATAGGATTATGTATTTCAGTACCATTAGGTCCTATTGGCATGCTTACCATACAAAGAACTCTTAACAGAGGCCAGAAACATGGAATTGCTACCGGATTAGGTGCAACGACTTCTGACTTAATATATACCATCATTACCTTATTTTTTTTAAGCTTTGTACTTGATTTTATTGAAGATCACCGCTTTGTTATTGAATTGGTAGGAAGCTTGGTGGTTGCTATTTTTGGTTGGTACATTTTTCAATCGAATCCGGCAACTCAACCAAAACCGAATGAAACAGCGAAACACAGTTTGCTGGGTGACTTTATGACTTCATTTGGTTTAACCCTCTCGAATCCTTTAGTTTTATTTGTACTTATCGCTCTTTTTGCCCGATTTCAGTTTATAGGGAATAAAACGACCCTGTTTGTTTCAATATGTGGAATCTTGTCTATTTTAGGGGGTGCTTTGCTATGGTGGAATTTACTAACTTTTTTAGTGAGCAGATTCAAAAACAAACTGAACATGAGAGAATTGAAATTAATCAATCAAATCACCGGAGTCATCATTCTTCTAATTGGAGGTATAGGATTAATCTTAACACTAACAAAATAAAAGCCAACGAGTTCTCACAACTAGTTGGCTTTACTATTAATCTCAGAAGATTAATAAACAAAATATATTTTTGAAAATTTACAATTACACCTTACGATTTTTCACCGTCATCTAATGGTATTACTTCCCTGTTAGAGGAAAAACCATGCATCATTTCTTCTTTAGTCATTTTTCCACTATTCCATATCAGGCTTAATTCAGTTTTAGTTTTAGCAACAATGAGTTGATCGATATTATCTTTTCCTGAAATCCTATAGTAAATATGTACACTTTCACCTTTATCCCGGGTTTCAACAGCTGTTTCAAACTTACCTGTCTCCAGAATTAACTTTAATTCTTTTTCAAAGGTTTTCATAATTTGAGAATCACTTGAAGCCTTTAGTGTAAGGATTTTTGTTGATTTCATTTTTGACTTGCCACTTTTATCACTTTTGGAAATACCACCCATTGATGATGCCATATTCATCATTCCATTTCCAACAGAGACATACTCAAAATGTTCGTCTTCACTGTATTTTTCGAATAAACTTTGAAGCGTTTGCCCCTGGCTTGCTGCGGTAATAAATAGTACAGCAACCAATAATATTGTTTTTTTCATTTTTTTAATTATTAATATTGTGATTTCTTTCAATTTCAATCATTTTATCATGAGTTTCTCTGATTTTCTTTAATGGTTGAAGATTCTGTTTCACCATTTCCATACTTCGCATTGGACTCAGGCCATCTTTGAGAATCTCATTCACATAATTCAGCTTCTTTTCAGCATATTTTTGTACATATTCAGGATCTTCTATTCGGCGTCCATGTATTATAGCATAATTCTCATCTTGCTGCGGACGTTGGACCCACAAGGCTAATACAAGAGCTGCAGCTATTCCTGAATAGGAAAATGTTTTAATCCATAGCTGTTTTACTCTGTGTTGATTAATTATTACTTTTTTTAAAGGAGCAACGGCTGTTTCATATTTTTCCTGATCAAAAGCAACAAAAAGATTTCGATAGGATTCATGCCCTGCTTTTACATTTTGTGAAGCAAAATACTGTTTTAATTCACGTTCTTCAGCAAGAGTTGTTTCTGCCCGAAAGTATTTATCCAATATTTCATTTATCTTTTCCATACTGTTTCCTCCACACGATTTTGTTCATAGATTATTTTTTCACGAATTTTTTGTCGGGCCCTAGACAGATTAACAGTAACTGCATTTTCAGAAAGTGAAGTAATATCGGCAATCTCCGATAGTTCCATGCCCTCTACATCACGCATTCTGATAACGGTTCGTTGCAGTTCAGGCAAATCATCTATCATATTACGGATTCTTTTAACCAAATCTTTTTGTTCCGTTTGTTGGTACGGATTAGGTTCTGTAAATTCTATTTCAACGGGTAACTCATCTTCTTCACGCTGCTGTCGAATGGTATCCAAACATAGATTTCGCATAGATTTCATTGTAAATGCCGGCATATTTTCAATTTCGTCTAAAGCACTTCGCTTTTCCCACAATTTCAGATTCAAATCCTGTACAGCATCTTGTGCTGCCTCAGCATTCCGTAAAATCGATTTTGCTAATCGAAAGAGTCTATCGGAAAGTGAAAGTATCTGAGTATTAAATTGCTTTGGATCCATACATTCTTCCAATTGGAAATTTAATTATTGACAATTCATAGGTACTCAATGGCGGAATAATGTTTTTTAATCACTCAGCAATTATCCGTTTATTAGTAAGACGTAAATAGATAAAAATTCTTACATGGAAGGAAGAAAAAGTTTTGATATGTCGATTTTTTATTTTGACTCAAGTCTATATAACCGAAACGATACGTTTAATAGCTCGAAGTTTATGAGTATATTCCCCTGTTTGTGCTGAAACAATTCCAGTTGAGTCGATAGCTTCAACTTTCACCCAACATGAATAATTTTTCCATTTGAGTTCTCAAAAAAAGCTAAATCACCTGGTTTTGTTTCAGACAGAGAATCGATAGCCTGGCCGCTTTCTACCTGTTCAGAAGCATCTCGATTCAATTGAATGCCGGACATGGCAAATACTACCTGAACTAATCCTGAGCAATCAATACCCAAAATACTTTTACCTCCCCACAAGTAGGGGGCATTTAGATATTGAAGTGCAAGAGGAATCAAATTTTGGCTATTAGTTTCCTCTTTGGAAATTAAATCTGAAGAGCTTAGATGATAAATTTCATCGATCATCGTAAATTCGCCCAATTTATTGGTATGAATAATACTACCTCCGGGTAAGAACATTTTCTCGTTTGAATGGTTTTTACAACAAAGAGTTAATGGAACCTGTACTACATATTTCATTTTTTCGGCAAGTTGGTCTTCGTCCGAAGATGAAAGAACATGAACCATTTTTTGATCGACCCAACCTCTGTAATTATCACTTAGGTTGCGAACAAATAGCCAACGCTCCCTGATCTCTATTATTTCTACACGTTCACCAAAAAGAAGTTGGGAATATAGTTCACTTGATTCGTTATCACTCGCTCTTAGTGGTACAAGTGGCAGGTTTATAATGGCATTCATGATATAGGGACTAAATTATTAAGTTGAAACGACGATCTTTCGTCAATTATTATTTGTACAAAAATAAGGAAAGTTTAAAGATAATGTGTCTATTAAGTAATTTTTTCGTAATTTTCGGCGTTTTTCATTTTAAACGATTGTTTTTATCATACTAAGAAGATATATGAAACTTAATATTACTCAACCGCAACTTCAAAACATTAGTAAAATTGGATTATTTGTACTCTTAGTAATACTAATTGTTATGCTATATCCTTCAGAGGATAAGTTTAAGTATCAGTTTGAAATAGGAAAACCCTGGACGTACGAATTAATAACAGCATCGTTTGATTTTCCCATTTATAAAGGTGATCAACAAATTGCAAAAGAGAAGGAAGATATTTTAAAAGATTATACCCCCTATTTTAAATTAGACACATCTGTCATAAACTCCCAAATTAACAAACTTCTTTCTGACCTACAGAAAAAAGGGGAAACATCTCCTCGTATACCAAATTATATTAAAAATAAATTCAGGACGATCTACTCTACAGGAATCATTTCAGTAGATGATTATAATAAACTGTTGGATAATAAAAAAATAAATATATCCTGCATTTTACCTAACAGAGTAACTCACATCATTCCTTTAGGAAATGTATATACCCCAAGAAAAGCATATGAAGAAATTATAAAAGACGCCCCTATTTCTTTAAAATCGTATGACATAAACATGTATCTGTCAGAAAACATGAAATTTGATAGTGTTACTTCAGAGATCTCCAAAGCAGACATGTTGAAAAATCTTTCTCTTACTTCCGGAATGATCCAGTCAGGTGAAAGAATCATTGATCGTGGTGAAATTGTAACTCCAAGCAATTACTTAGTCTTACACTCTCTGAAAATTGAATCGGAGAAACGGAAAACGTCACTTCAACAGTCATCCATCGTGATTGTGGGTGAAATCGTAATGATTGTGGGGCTGATAACTTTATTGTTTCTGTATATTTACCTCTTTCGCCCCAGGATATATGACAGTCTGAGCAATATCGTTTTTATTTTACTGGTTATACTCATTGTGGTAAGTTTAACTGCATTTACAATCAGGTATACTTCGTTAAGCTATTACATAGTTCCATTTGCATTATTACCTATCATCATCCGTGTTTTCTTTGATGCCCGGACAGCTTTATTTGCTCATATCATTACGGTATTGATTATATCCTTTATGGTGGATAATGCCTTCCAGTTTATACTCTTACAAATCACAATAGGTATGGTTGCTGTTTCCAGTCTTAAAGACATGTCGCAACGTTCGCAATTAGCACAATCGGCCTTATACATATTTATAAGTTATGTATTGATGTACTTAGCGTTCGAATGTATTTCGGAAGGGGATGTAAATCGTATTAACTGGCAACATATTATCTTTTTTGCTATCAGTAGTGTATTTTTATTGTTTGCATACGTGTTGATCTATTTGTTTGAAAAGATATTTAATCTTATATCAAGTGTTACCTTAGTGGAACTTACCAACATAAACAGTGAATTGATGATTAAATTTTCAGAGCTTGCCCCGGGAACTTTTCAGCATTCAATGCAAGTATCCAACCTGGCTACAGAAGCTGCAAAGAAAATCAATGCAAACAGTTTACTGGTACGTACAGGGGCACTTTACCATGATATTGGGAAAATAAAACATCCCGAATACTTTATTGAGAATCAAATGGGTGGGAAAAACCCATTAACAGAAATAGATTATGAGGAAGCATCTAAAATTGTAATTAATCATGTGACAGATGGAATTGAGATTGCTAAGAAATATCATTTACCGGAGCAAATCATTAATTTTATAACTACCCATCATGGATTCGGTAAAACGAAGTATTTTTATAATTCTTTTATTAATGCTAATCCGGGTGTAAAACCAAATGATAAGGTGTTCACTTATCCGGGGCCGCTGCCAAACAACAAAGAAACCGCCATACTCATGATGGCTGATGCCGTAGAAGCACGATCCAGAAGCCTTACGGAATATACTGAAAAAAGCATTGACCAAATGGTAGAAGATATGATTGACGGTCAAATTGCAGAAGGTGAATTTAAAGATGCACCTATCACTTTCAGGGATGTTGAATTAGTAAAGTCGGTCTTTAAAGAAAAGATTAAAAACATCTATCACAACCGCATAAAATATCCTGAGCTAAACAAATAAGTAAATCGGCTGATTTGATAGATAGAGCCTAATTAACACTGACAGTAATCTTCTTAGCAATTCTCAGTGCTGTAGTCAACGTACTTAGATCAGGATCAAGACTTCCGTTAGCACCTGAATAATGGCTATGCCCAATAATTTTCATAACATATTGAGATTTCAGATTATTTGTATCAAAATCAACAGCATATACTATGGCGGGTTGACTGGATGTTTTGTAATCAATATCTGTCGGATATTTATCATTGGTCCAATACTCATTCCAGTCCCAGCATTGATTCAATTCCAACATAAGTTTATATTTCCCATTCAACGGTTTTCCGCTTCTTGTATGGAGGATAAATGAAGCTTGAGGAGTAGCCCCGGTATAAGCGTCAATAACTGGGTGCTTCTTACTGGGATTATACGTACCAAATTCATTAACCACATTCCGTTGATGTGCCCAGTAAGGCAATGCTGCAGGACGCTGGATTTCGCCTTCCATCCATTTTCCATTACCTCGTATTGCATGCTTAAAGACTCCACGTCCAATACTTTCTGAAACATACAATGTTTGAATATACCTTCCTGTTTCATCGGCAAGCCAAATAGCAAAAAGGGGATGGTTGTGTTCTTTCCCTTTTTCAAACTGGACAGTGAAAGAAGTACCGTTATTATTTCCACCATATTTTTCTTCTGAAAAAGCTTCTTTTTTCTTCTGTGCAGTACCTGATACAACCAATGCAATATATGCCACGAGGATTATAGCCGTTTTCATAATCTTTCTGCTTGATGTGCGATCTTATATTTTTATGATGATCCCTATTGTCGGTAAGATATTTCCTGCAAAATTATCTATGGTTCTCAAAATATAGTTGGACGGATTGGCTGGATCGGTCTTTGGAAGATATACCTTGTTTCCATTTGCATCCACTGACGCTGTTGCGTTTAAGTTCGTATAAACAGGAGCACCTTGTGTTTTAAAGTTATATACATTTTGAATATCCGTATATAAATTCAACGTCCATTTTTTAAAATAGAATTCCTTATCAATCCGGATATCCAGCTGATGCGTAGCAGGTAATCGTAACGAATTAAATTTCGAATAATCCAACTGAGGTTGATTACTTATATCCCATACTGCCTTATTAGCTGAAACGGCTTCAATAGGTGTATAAGGAGCACCGCCTACAAACCGCCAACGCATAGCTACATTCCAGTTATGCCGGAATTGATAACTGGCTATTAAATTAAATAAATGTTTTGTATCCCAGGAGGACGGAAGGTAAATGCCAGCTGAGTTTGTAAACTCACTCCTAAAAAAAGTATAGGTGGCAGTAACATTCATCTTTTTCATCTCCATGAGTTTACACAACACTTCAACACCGTATGCCCGTCCTTTACCAGTCGAAACGATTTGCTCATCACCCACTTCACCATAATTGGTTCCTTTACTTGCAATGCTAAGTCCATCGGCTACCGAAAGAGGATAAAACTCGTATTGTTTGTAAAAACCTTCAACGCTCATACGCATATACTCCATCGGACGATATTCTATCCCACCAATTGCCTGATTAGAGATAATATAACGCAGATTTTCATTCTTATTTACCAATACTCCTGCCGCATCCCGATACCCAAGAGTGGTATAGGCCGGCTGTTGTGCATATCGGCCAACATTTGCGTTCAGATTGAGTTTGGGCGAAAGTGAATAGGATATTGAAAAGCGTGGTGAAAACTGATTCATAGGATTCATCATATTCCGATTATAATTGATTCCGGCAAAGTTGACTCCTAACGATAATTTCAGCAAATCGTCAAAGAATTCTTTTGAAGCCTGGACAAAAGCCTGATAACCATATAATCCAATTTGTGAATTATAAACCAGATTACTAACAGTATTGTTTAAAAACAATTGTCGTGATGTAAAGTTAGTATAATGGGAGTATTTAACCCCGGCACCAAAACTAAGCTTTACCGGTAAATCAGGATAATTGCGCTCAAAACGAATTTTATTTTCAGCTTCATCTGATTTATAATCCGAAGTCTTAATACTATCCGTCTGGTTATCTTTGTATTTGTAATTCAGATTACGAAGCATATTCCGGCTTGCTACCCACGTATCATAATGCGTATCGGCAAAATGTTTATAGACTACTCCCACCGTGTAATTCCATTGTTTATAGGTTGGTAAGTACGACAGCAGATATGCCTGGCTCTCGGTTGGATTCTTTATGCCTAAATTAAGCGCATCATCATCAATCGCCCCAATGCCCATAAAGGTAATTTCATTTTTTTGATCAATACGTGTTTTGAACTTTACCTGAAAATCGTTATAAGTTGGCAGGAAAGGCAACCCGATAGCTGCAAATAAAAATTGCAAATACGATTGACGGGCTGAAATAATAAAGGTTGAGTTATCCCCTATCGGCCCATCTAGTGTCAGAGCAGCATCCGAAGCTCCTACCGACAGTTTTGTATGCAAACGATCTTTGCTACCATCTTTCTGTTTAATGTCCATAACGGAGCTTAATGCATTTCCTTTGCTGGCAGGAAAGGCACCGGTATAAAAGTCTATTTCCCTTACAAAGTCAGGGTTGATTACCCCCACCGTTCCGCCAGAGGAACCTTGGGTGGCAAAATGATTGATAACCGGTATTTCAATCCCATCCAGATAAAACACGTTTTCGGAAGGACCTCCTCCCCGCACAATCAAATCATTCCGATTAGGATCAGTGGCTCCAACACCCGGCAATGTTTGAATCACTTTCGACACATCACGATTGGCACCTGCTGTTTTTTCTATTTCCTGTACCCCTACTGATAATACAGAAAGAGGACTTTCTATCTTTTTTGCTGTGTAATTCTGACTGACAGTTACTTCTCTCAATTGAACAGCCGATTCATAAACAGCAACATCAATAAATGTTGTTTGATTACCCTGTACCTGAAATTCCGGCGAAACGGTTGTTTGAAAGCCAATCAGGCTTACCACCAAATGTTTAAACCCGGGGTCTATTCCCGTAAAAGTATAATTACCAACCAGGTCTGATGTAGAACTGATATTGGTTCCCTGAATTAAAACCGATGCAAATTCAACGGGTTGATTGGTCTTTGCATCATATATTCGTCCCTTTATAATTCCTTTCTGAGCGAGAACAGGCAATGAAAACAGTAAAATGCAGACAAGAAGAATATCCCGGTATTTCATAGAATAGTATTAACACAGTTTGACATAGCAATCACTTTTCATCACAATAACAAAATGCCAATTAAAATAGTTTAACAGAGAAAATGAATACCTTGATTGGCAATATCTATAAACAGCAGGAATAACCAGTCAAGAAAAATAATTACGATCAATAAAATTCACGCCCATGTAATCTTTTATACACATTTATGTAGCAATAACATCCTTATTTTGCTATCACATTAATTACTAAAAATAAACATGTATGAAAAAGAATGTACTGCCTTATTTGCTCTGTCTGTGGTGTATGGTATTTGTTACTGGATGTAAAAGTGAAGACAATGCCAAAGCAGTTCCGGAGACTGTGAAATTTATGGTCATTTCGGATATTCATTATTTCGATCCATCGTTATTTACGCTGCCTGCAAATGCTGATTTCCAGCTTTATTTAGCAGCTGATCGAAAGTTGATCATCGAAAGTAGCGCCATCTTGAAAAATGTATTGGCAACAGTTATGGCCGAAAAGCCTGACTTTTTACTCGTTACTGGCGACCTTACTAAAGATGGTGAAAAAGTCGATCATCTGGCTGTAGCCGCTTTGTTTAAAACATTGTCCGATAACGGAATCAAAGTATTGGTCATTCCGGGAAACCACGACGTCAACAATCCCGCAGCAGCAAGCTACACGGGTACTTCGGCAACATCTATTGCCAATGTATCAGCCACCGAGTTTGCATCGATTTATGGCAATTGTGGGTATAACAATGCTGTGGAACGTGACCCTAATTCATTAAGCTATGTGTCTGAACCGGCAAACGGTGTTTGGGTAATGGGTATAGATGCTTGCCATTATGCTCCAAGTGAAACAGCAGGGAGTCTGTCGACAACCACCCTTGCATGGGTTAAGTCGATTATTACAAAAGCGAAAGCACAGAATAAAATTCTATTGTCGATGATGCATCACGGTATAGTCGAACATTTTGTCGGACAAGGCACTATGTTCCCCGAATATCTTATCTCCGACTGGAAAAATACATCTGCTATATTGGCCGATTCGGGCATGAATGTAGTCTTTACCGGACACTTTCACGCACAAGATATTGCCAAAGGAACCGGGACAAAAGGGTATATTTATGATATAGAAACAGGAAGCACGGTAACAGCACCCTGCCCTTACCGCACCATTACGCTGAATACCGTAAACAAAACATTGAAAATCACGTCAGGGAAAATTGATGGCGTAACCTATAGCACCATTCCAACAGGTACCAGTTTTCAAACCTATGCCAAAAACTATTTAAGCTCAGGGATGAGAGTAATATCATATTATATGCTTAGTGGTGCACCGTATAACGTCCCCACCGCAGCAATTACCGCCTATAAGCTGGACAGCATATTTGCCAATGCCTTTGCAGCCCACTATGCAGGTGACGAAACTCCGGCTGCTACCGATAATGCAAACATACAGACAGTAAAAGCAGTCAGCCAAACACTGGGAGGTGCTGTTCAAAGTGTCTGGACCGATCCTGCTCCAAAAGACAACAACATCACCATTGATCTCAAGACAGGAGTGGCTACAAACAATTAAATAACGGTCAAGATAGATTATATTATTTTTAAAAATCTAATTTTCACCCAAGAAGAAAGTCTGTAGACAATTAGAGAAGACCTGTAGACTTACACATTTATAGTTTGGTTAAGAAAAAAGAATAAGGTTAATATTATTTTTACTATATTTTCTACTTAGGTTGAAAATATAAAATAAGGTTTTAAATATCCGGTGACCTTATTTTTCAACCATTTAACCTAAGTAGAAAATACAACACCTCACACTTAAACCTTATTCTTATTTAAAAAACAGATCAACTTTCAATTTGCAAGTCCCCTAAGATCTGAATTTCGCCTTTAGACTGTCACCTTTACCGGGTGCTACGAAGGAAATTACAGGACAATCTATTAGTCCTCTTACTTAAATTCTGGTATTTTGCAAATAAAAAAAAGAGTTTTCGGCAGGTTATCAGTCGGAAACTCTTTTTTTAGTTATAATACCGGGTTTTTCAAACGCTGCCGGGTTGGCGCTAATCTGTCAGTGGAAATAGCTCTGACAGCATCATGCCAGTTTCGCCACCTTTTTCACCGCATCATACACCGGCACCAGATACCCATCCTGGAAGCGGCAAAGCAAACAGATATTCCCAACAGGTTTACCGCTTACCCATTCCAGTGGAAATGGCTGATGATCATAAAGCACCTGTGTGACAAACGATTTTCCAACCTTAAAGAGTAAATCATAGTCCTGCGTTTCGAAAAACAACTTATTTTTATCAAAATCATCCATTTCAAACTCACATTGATATACAGCCTGCTCAGCACATTCGGTGCGAAGATACAAAGCTTGCGGAACCAACACGGGAGAATAACTTTTTTGCGATTGGAATTTCGTATCCGGTATCTTTCCGGTAAATACCACAACATCATCCTGCCTGATCTCTATTTCAGCCACATGTTCGGCCAGCAATTGCGTTTCATGAATCAAATCATCGAAATGAAAGAACTCCTGCCAGTCATTGAATATGGTTGCATCCCTGGGCATATAGTTTCCCAAAGCTAGTTCAGCCCCAATCCCTGTAATCCGGATCTTTATTTTAGACATAATCTTGTTTTTTCTGCAAATATAAGGAAATTACCAAACAACTATATTGCTCCATGTAAACTAAAAAAACACCTCTCTAAATTTTCATCACTTAAACAGGCAAACTAAATTAATGTCTTATTTATTACACAGAGACCATGTCCTCATGCCTTTACATACATCTCCACCTGCTGACAAACTTGGGGTAGCATTGAAGTCGATCCTTACCCTGAATCAATATTCATCCATATTTTGTTTCATTTTTTGCAAACCATCACACGGTAGTAGTCCCTGAAT
>Ga0302203_1000146_pt1 | contig 30393 bp, 12 predicted proteins | sample II_Fen_E1_1_FD_194576 | JGI IMG/M metagenome (GOLD analysis project Ga0302203, IMG submission 194576) | Peat permafrost microbial communities from Stordalen Mire near Abisko, Sweden - II_Fen_E1_2 | ecosystem: Environmental > Terrestrial > Soil > Wetlands > Permafrost | place: Sweden: Abisko...
ATGAAAACGATGATTGTAAAAAATCAGTATGTCTGTTCCATGCATCCGAAAGTTATTCAGGATAAGCCGGGTGATTGTCCGATATGTGGAATGTCGTTAATTGAAAAGGTTGTTGATAAAAACCCGATAGATTCTTTGTTGAATGATGTCGTTCTACCAGTAAATGAATCTGTACTTTCAACCATTACAACTATAAATCCCTTCAGGGATAATCTTCCCTTAGTGATTAAAGCTCCCGGAATAATTAGTTTTGATTCACGTAAAATTCGAATAGTGAGTGCCCGGTTTGGAGGCCTGATAGAAAAATCGTATGTGAAATCAATTTTTCAACGGATAAAGAAAGGACAGAAAATCTATGAAATATTTAGCCCCAATATATATATCGAACACTGGAACTACGTTAAATTGATCCAAACATATCCCAACCAGGATAACCTGACAGTCGAAGCACGTGAATGGTTCAATTATCTTGGTCTTACAGCAGGGCAAATCGATGCTTTAAAGAAAACAATCAAACCAAACTATCATTTAACGGTCTACAGTGATGCGGATGGGTATGTTGTTCCCCCGGATTTTGACACTGAAAAATACTTTACATCCGAAAACCGTGGAATAAATAATTTCTCAGAAGTAAAAGGGATCGGTTTAAATGATGGAATGACTATTGAAACAGGAACCTCACTTTATAAAATCGTGGATATGAAATCACTACGGGCAGATATTAAAGTTAAAACTGAAGAAATAGGATTCTTAAGAAAAGGGCTGCAGGTATATATTCAATCAGATTTTCCTTCTAGTACCAATTACGAAACAAGCATTAGTCAGATTGAACCTCTTAACGGAGGAATTTTTCAACTCGTAAATGTCTATTTTAAGAATAAAGATGGAAATCTATTTCCAGGGAGACAAATACAGGCAGAAATACGGACAGATAAACACAACTCAATATGGTTGCCTGAAACTACAATAGTCAATATGGGACATCATAAATCAGTCTTCATTAAATACAAAAATAAATTTATTGCAACAATCATAAAAACAGGAATGCACACTGGAAATAAGATAGAAATTCTTTCAGGTATCGACTGTACTTCGAATGTCGCTTTAAACCCCTCATTATTAATTGACAGTGATGGATTAATTCAAAAGTAACAAGTGCATTTTTTTGATATTATAGCAGTCGGAATATATGGAAAAGGTAAAAATAAAAAGAACGATGATCGGAATTTTTAAACAAAACAAGATCTCCATTTTCGGGTTCATGTTGTTTTTAATTCTATTCACGTCGTGTCAGAAACATTCGGAAAAAGGGTTGAAAGAGATCAAGGCACAACTGACAGACAATACAATCAGCCTCAGTGCTGCGCAGGTTCAACTTGCTAACATAAAAGTTGCTCAGGTGTATGAAGGTGAATTTAATTACAACCATTTATTTTCGGGTGTTCTGAAGGTAAATGAAGAAAGTGCATCGATTATCAGCTCCCGGGCAACAGGTAGGATATTGAAGCTGTTTCTGAAAAACCCCGGCGAAACAGTCAATAAAGGAGATTCTATTTATCAGATTTATTGTGAAGATCTTGTTGCAGCCGAGCGTCAGTATTTTACTTTGCAAAGCAATAACTGGAATTATAACGGAAAATATGAACCAAGTCTGGCTCTGGAAAATAAATTGTTATTGCTGGGAATGCTTCCTGTACAGATTGAGAGGTTGAGGAAGAACGGGAGAATTTTGTTTGCAGTTACCATTTTCAGTTCTGTAAAGGGTGTTGTCCGTTCAATAAATATCTCCGAAGGTCAGTATGTTGCAGCAGGACAAACTCTGTTTGAACTGGCAGACGATCGAAAATTATGGGTGGAAGCAGAGGTTCACCCCGAAGATCTTGAATTTTTAAAAGTAGGCATGCGCTCTGATATTATACTTCCTGATGCAGAAAACAGAACATTAAAAAGTACTGTCAGTTTTATCAATCCTACATTTGATTCAGGTAAAAATACAACATTAATCAGATCAGTCATTGACAACTCTACACGGAAATTACATCCCGGAATGATGGCAATAATGCATGTTCAGGCTGGAATAAACAAGTGTGTAATGGTCCCTGCATCTTCATTAATCACAGATAAAAACGGGAGTGTTGTATGGGTCCGAAATGTAGATGGCACTTTTACCGGAAGAAAGATAACAGTGGGTTTGCAATCTGATAATACTGTACAGGTGCTTTCAGGACTTAAAGAATCTGAAACGGTAGTTACTTCAGGTGCTTACCTTTTAAACAGTGAATTAATACTAAGAAAAGGAACCATTTCAGAAGCACAAGTAAATATGTGAAATGCAATATTTAAACAAGATTTTCCTTTTAACCATTTTATAAATATTAAAATTCAAAATTATGAAAATTACATTCGTTACATCAACAACCTTATTTCTTTTTGTACTTTTATCTTTAGGAAACATGCCCGTTCAAGGACAAACAATGAAAGATAAGAATGGAAATGTATATAAAACCATTAAATTTGGAATGCAGGAATGGACTGCCAGCAATCTCAATGTCACGACTTTTCGAAACGGAGATGCCATATTCCGGGCTAAGACAAATGAAGAATGGATAAAGGCAGGGAAAGATCAGAAACCTGCATGGTGTTATTCAAAGAATGATCCTTTAAACGGGAGAAAATACGGCATATTATATAACTGGTATGCAATAAACGATAAAAGAGGGTTAGCTCCTGAAGGTTGGAGAATCCCGACGAATAATGATTGGATGACTTTAATAAAAAATTTATTAGGCGTTGATTATGCCGGTCCTAAATTAAAAAACAACACAGGTTGGAAAAACAGGAACGGGATAAATAAAATCGGTTTTTCTGCCATTCCGGGAGGGTTGCGTAATGAAAATGGCGATTTTGAGCTTCTTGGTAAAGTGGCACAATGGTGGTCAAATTCCGAACCGGTCGAAGTTACTAAAAGCAATTTGATCTTTTCTATAAAACTGAATGATAACTCGACTGAAGTAAGCTATGTGAAAATGAAAAAAGAGAATGGTTTATCGGTAAGGTGTGTCAGAAGCCTGAAATAAGTAAAGCGTTTAAAGTTTGGAGTTTATTGTTTGTAGATGATACTGAAAAGTTGAATACATTCAGATTTAAAAAAAATGAGACCTGATAATTTATAAAAAAACACTTCTTGATAATCGATTGCCTGTTCCGGACCCGATTAAATGGTGTAGTGGTGGGGTTGGCTAAATCAGCGAATTTATATGGATAATAATAGAAAAATACAAAGTCGAAAGTATAGGTTTCCTATCTCCTCTATGCGATCGAAATCGTATGGGGTGATAGTTTGCCTGTTCATTCTGTTTTTCTATCTTATACGCCCTGTATTGCCGTTTATTGAATATTCCATTGACAAGGAATACATATCTAAAAATTTATGTATCAAAAAAAACATCCCCGGAAATTGTTGCCAGGGAAAGTGCTATCTTCTGGAACAAATAAAGAAAAACAGCGAACCTTTGTCAAGTACCGACACCAATAAAAAGAATGTTCCTGGTCACAAAGTGGAAGATCATCTGCCTTCTAAAAGTATTTCAATCATCCCAATTGAAAAATCCAGCATATTGATATCTAACTATTCCATGCGATTGATAGAATCGTTCTATTCACCATTTTTTGTCCCTCCTGAATTTTAGTCAGCAATTACAGTTAAATTTGAAAACTCTTAAAAATCAGAATCATAAAAGATGCTGATAAGAATTGTGTTGTCTGAAAAGCAAATCAAGCTATGTCAGACGGTTTTGATATTTCTTTATATTTAATTTAATAATTCTTACTAAAATGAACTCAACAATATTTAAATACATCTCCTTTTTTCTAATTTCAATGCTTATTGCATCATGCAATAACAATGAACCCATCAATCCTGTAACCACGAACTATCTTAAAGTGGCTGAATCAATTTCAACAAACTCATCATTTAAGGTTGAAATGTATTCAAAAGATAGTTTATTTGTTGGATATAACAACTTATATTTCAAAATAACAGACAATTCAACAGGTTTGGCCGTTAATCAGGCAACGCTTGTCTTACACCCCCTTATGGATATGGTTACAATGAAACATGCTTGTCCGGCGGAAAGCCCGACTGGCAACCAACCAATAGATGGTTACTACAGAGGTGCCATCATTTTTTCAATGCCGGGTGTAAATTCATGGACAGTTGGTGTCGATATTACTGCAAATGGTAAAACTGAAACTTCATTACTCAGTCTGACAAAAGTCATTGCTACAAATCCGGTGCGCAAGATAGTAGTGATTGATAGTGTAATGAATGCAGGTATTTTAACTCAGACAAAATACCCTATATCACTTGTTATGCCTGTTGCCTGGAAAGTGGGTAATAATGTATTCGAAATTACTGTCAATATGATGCAGGATATGATGAATTTCCCGGTTTGCAGCGATTTAACGGTTGAAATAACTCCTGAAATGCCATCCATGGGCCATGGGTCACCCAACAATGTAAATCCGGTATATGTAAGCAACGGGCATTATGTTGGATCCGTAAATTTTACTATGACAGGTGACTGGCGGATACATATGGTTCTTAAAAAAGGATCTAGGATAATCAGTAACAAGGCCTTTTTTGATATCAATTTTTAAGTCTTTAATAATACAGGTTGAGAATAGCCCAATCTGTATTATTTATGTTGTAAACTTGTGAATTAGGATTCAATTGTCATAATGTCTGACTGTTACTTTGATAGATCGTACTGCAAATTCCTAAAATTATATGACTTCATATCAACCTTTACAACTATGAAGGGCGATTAAACTATGAAGGATAACCCCTTATTTGTGTCATTCGACATTGAAATTAATCTATTATATATTAATTGATTAAATAAAAGCTCGAATTGTTATTTAATAATTCTCTGAAAATGAAAAGATATATACTTCTTTTAATATTATGGAACCTGTTTATAAACTTGTCTGCTCAGCAGAATTCAAAGAAGAAAGTATGTTGTTGTGATACCATTACATTAAAGGAAATAACTGTATCCAGTGTCATACCTTTAAATAATAAACAGGTTGAAAACTTTTATAAAACGAATTATTTTTCCACCATCGACAATCTTACGTCTCATCTGGAAGGAATTTCACTTATAAAACGGGGATCGTATGCCATGGAACCTCAGATGAACGGATTCTCCGGTGGACAACTGAATATTACAATCAGCGGTATGAAAATGTTCGGTGCCTGTACTGATAAAATGGATCCGGTGACATCGTATATCGAGCCTTCAAATCTGAAAAGTATAACCCTTGAACATGGAACGAACAGTGGATTGTATGGTAACAATATCGGAGGTTCCATCGATATGGCACTGCAGGAGCCGAATAGCAACAGTAAACATTCCTTTTATTCGGCATTATCTGTCGGATATGAAAGTGTGTCGAACAGTAAAAATTTTTTACTCTCAACCGGATATACAAAAAACAAATGGGAATGGGGTTTAAATGGCATCTACCGTAAAAGCGAACCTTATAAAGATGGATCAGGAAAAACAATCCGGTTTTCACAGTTTGAAAAGTATAATATCCATTCGGTGGTCAGATTCCTTCCCGACAGCATTTCAGCTTTTAAAGGGGATGTTTTATACGACGTGGCGAGCAATGTCGGATATCCCGCTTTACCTATGGATGTTAGCAAAGCCAGGGCCTCGATTTTCGCACTGGAATATAAACGGAATCAACGGAACTATACTGTGAAAGCTAAAGTCTATTACAATTCGGTGTATCACGTTATGGACGATTCACAACGTGACAGCTTGTTTTTTGTTCACAACAAAACGACTGGTAAAACTGATTCTGTGATCATGCGTATGGATATGCCAGGTAGAAGCAATACATTCGGTTCATTTGTTGTCGCTTCGTTCCGGCTGAATGATAAGAACAGATTAACGATGAAAGCAGATAATTACATTAACAGTTCATTGGCCGAAATGACTATGCACATGCATTTTGTGGGTCAACCGCTTGAGTCACCCATGTATCTGCAAACATGGCCTGATAACGTACGGAATGTTACCGGACTGTTTATTCAAAATACGACAGCGTTAAACGATCGACTATTCATGACCCTGAATGGGAGGGTGGATTACAGTTTGGATCATCTTCAATCGGATGTAGCAAACCGGGAATTTTCTGTTTTTAATTATAACCTGCCACGAAGATTCAGTAAATTTACAAAAAGTGTAAATCTTTCATTCCAGTATTTTATCTCACAGCCTATCCTGTTCACTTTTGAGACAGGCTATTCCGAACGAATACCAACCATTACTGAAAAATTCGGGTATTATCTTTATAATGCTTATGATGGGTATGATTATATCGGCAACCCTTACCTGAAAACTGAAAAATCTTTTATGGTAAGATTCGGGATGATGTATTCCAACCAGCGGTTTAAATTTAATCTCACTCAATCCTGTAACTTCCTGACCGATTATATAATGGGTATAAACAATTCCACCATTCCGCCCATGAATTTTTATACCAATGGATTAAGGGTGTTTCAGAATGTACCGGGTGCAAAGCTTCTTAGTACAGATTTGCAGGCTACTTACAGTCCAATGGATGGACTCTCCTTTTTTAATCTTGCAAAATTCACGTGGGGTCGTTTGGATTTTGGAGAACCGCTACCGTTGATACCACCTTTGAAAAATGTACTTTCAGTCGGTTATGAAAAAAAACAATGGACTTTTCGGATTAATAATGAATCGGCACTCCGGCAAAACCGGATCAACCTTCAATATGGTGAAAGGACATCCCCCTCGTATTCAATTTTTAATTTAAAAAGCAGTTGTCATTTCATGTTCTCTGATACAATGCTTGATGTCAGTACAGGCATTACGAACCTTTTCAATGCCGTCTATTATGAACATCTCGATTGGGGACGTATTTACAGGCCGGGAAGAAGTGTTGATATTTTTATAAAGTATACTTATTGAGTAGTATAACTAAATTTCTGTTTCAGTCTTGTTTCCTTAACAAATCGAATTAATTCCGGAAATAATTCAAATCTGTATTTTGAAATCGTTCAATCAATTCTATTTTAGTAATGTTGGTTTGACATCATTTACGAAATCATTATGCGGTTAGTCTTAATGATAGTATATCGATTTATTTTCCTCCACATCCTATTCGCTTCAGGTCTGGTGAAAATCAGTTAATAATCAGTATGTAATCAGTATATAACCTGTATATAAGCTGTATTTATTTAGAAACTGATTATTTACTGATTACTTACTCATCGCAAATTGTTTATTTAGTGTTTTGCTGTGGACGGGATGTGAATGAGATTAGAATCAATTCAGGAGATTGTGGAACTAATTTTTATCTAATATGATTTACCCAAAAGCTTTTAAAGTTTCAGCGAATTAATAGTGTTCTTTCTGATACTTTCCGGATAATCTAAAACAAAAAACAGTAAACGTTCAGATAGTTAGGGAGATGTAAACATTTATCTGCTTAATTATTTATTAAGATGGATTTGTCAATACATGTTTTAAAAACAATCTCAATATTAATATGATATAATTTAAAGGATGGTTTTGCCATTCAACCTTCAGACTTTCCGTTCCAAAAAAAATAATAAAAAACTGGTTTAGAATATTTTACGGTTTATCAGTTATTTAAAAAAAAATTCACATCTCAATCTGATATTATAAAACACCTTTAATCAGACATATAATAAATTCCTGCTCTTTTAGTAGTAGTTTGTTTTGCTACTATATCACTACTCTAATTCCTCCCTTAATTAAAGAAAATCAATCTTTTATGTGATTTTTAATCCGTTATTGTTTAATAATTTTACTTCGATAAACTATATAAAAAATTAACTTAAATAAATATAACCATGTTACTCTACAAACGGCATTTATTTGAAATTGATGTAGGAATATAGAAATAGTGGAAATTTTTAGGATCTTTCAACTGATTTATTCAAAAATTATCAAAACTATCTTGTTACAATACATTTTTTCTCTTTTTCACAAAAGCAATTATTAAATTATGAAAAAACTATTCATTACTTTAATTGTGAGTCTCTTTTTTGTTATTGGTGTGAATTCCCAAAATATTGCGAATTATTCATTTAGTACAAATAAGCCGGTTGCTCTCGAAAATATGAGCGCCGGAACCACTCAATTAATTCCCGGATCATCCATTAACGTGGCTTCAGGAATTACAGATATTGGGTTTACCTTTAATTTTATGGGAGCTCCTTACTCTCAGTTTAGTGTTAACTCATCCGGACAGTTAAGTCTGGGAACTCTTGTTTCGGCAACGGGTATCAACGATGCTGCTGAAAATACCGCATTAATTGTGCCGGTTTCGGGAAATAACTCCATTTTAAACACAGGAAAAGTTCACTATATGGTTCAGGGTGTATCTCCGAATCGTATTTTAATTGTTGAATGGAAAAATTTAAACATTCCATCTCCAATTGTTGACGAAAATCCTCCGGTGCCGGAATATAATCCGACTACCGTTCAAGTGCTTTTGCACGAATTAAACGGACTGATTGAATTTAAGTATGGATCGGTAAATAACAACTCCATTCCGACCGTGACCAGGGCGATTTTTATTTCCTCCGGCAATACAGAAAATACAGTGAAATACATAGGTTCTGATTTTATTTCTGCTATTGATGCTTCTTCAGTGACCGCTTTTCCAATGGATGCAACATTTACTTCAGAAGTAAGTGACCGGAATTATTCCTTTTCATTGGTGCCATCTCCTACAGTGACAGTGACTAATAACTGTGACGGTACTTCAACACTTACCGCTTCTAATTACACCGGTACATTGTTGTGGAGTACCGGTGAAACGACTCCTTCGATAACTGTAACCGTAGGCGGAGATTATACTGTAACACAAACAGTGGATGCATCCACCAGTTTGTCTGCTACCGGAACTGCCACTCCGGTACCCACCATTACAGGCCCTCAGGTGGGTGGTTTACCTGCCATTCTGGATGGTACCACCATTTCCAATCAAACTTACACAACAGAATCCGGAATGTCCGAATATGTCTGGAATGTTTCAGCAGCCGGAACAGTAACGGCCGGTGGTGATGGATTTAATTCTGTTACCGTCACCTGGACGAATCCTGAAAAACAGCAATCTGTTAGTGTGAACTATAAAAATTTAAATGATTGTATTTCGGCTTCACCGACAGTCTATATTATTAATTATTATCCCTTTGCAGCAGCCATTGATCCGGCCCTGGTACCCAAGTTTGTAGACCCAATGCCTCATTTTGCAGCCGGACTCAGGGTGAATGCCAAAGCAGGAGGTAGCCTTTTTGTTAAAGCTGAGTTAACACGCCAGATTGCTTTGTCCACAGGGACGGTTCTAAGTACCGGAACAATTGGCGATTCTCCTGAAATCGGGAAAGGTAACTTTGCCGGTTATGCCGTCTCTAAAGACGGAACCACCTATGGGCCGACTATGTGGCCGGCGCAGACCATAGAATGCCAACAGGGAAATGGTCTGACCGTTCAATACATTAATAATCTGGTAGGAGTTCATTACAGCGATTTCAACATCCTGGCTGACCAGACTCTTATGATGAATGGTTACGTTCAGAATGGAGATCCATTACTTGATCCTTACACAGGAGATATCCCTATGGTAGTCCATCTTCATGGTGGAGAAATGCCTTCAAATTCTGATGGAGGTCCGACAGCCTGGTTTATGCCTACCGGCAACGACCTGAAAGGACCCGGTTTTATTTTTAACGCATCAACGCTTGCCACCTATCCCAATAAACAGGAAGCTACCACGCTTTGGTACCATCCTCACGATCAGGGATTGACCCGTATTAATGTATATACCGGACTTTGCGGTTATTATTTCCTTAGGGGAACCGCCGAAGAAACAGCAAAACTTCCGGGATGGTCGGGAGACGATAAAGTTCAGGAAGTAACTCCTGAAGGTAAAACTCCGACTTTCAACGGGACTACCACCTATCTTCCGGAAATAGAACTCGCCATTCAGGACCGTATGTTTAATACAAAAGGTGAATTGTACTGGCCCGTAACGCCTACAAATCCGGATTTACATCCCTACTGGACTCCCGAATTCTTCGGAAATATCATGACAGTAAACGGGAAAAGCTGGCCATATCTGAGTGTTGCACCCCGCAAATACCGGTTCCGGATGTTGGATGGTTGTAATGCACGTTTCTTAAATATGTGGCTCATGAATCTTGCCACATCAACCAATGGTCCTAAAATAACCGTTATCGGTACTGATGGCGGATTATTGGATACACCGGTTGATCTCGATCCTGCAAGTGGAAAAACAGTATTTATGGCTCCTGCTGAACGGTTTGATGTGGTAATCGATTTTACCGGTATCCCTGAAGGCACAGTTTTCACCCTGATGAATGATGCTAATGCACCTTATCCAAGCGGTGATCCCGTAATTGAAGGTGTGAACGACCGTATTATGCAATTTGTAGTCAACGGGAAACTTATTGATGCTGTATCCGGTGATCCTACCGGGACTGACAAGAGTTTGCTCCCTGAAAATTTAAGAACTGAAAATCCTATGATCAAACTGACGGATTTTGCAGGTAACTTAACAACAGGAGTTACTCCGGTTTTAAAAAGACAGATTTTGTTAAATGAAGTTTCAGGTCCCGGTGGTCCGGTCCAGGTACTTTTTAATAATTCGCATTTTGATGAAGGTGCTCCATCAGTAGGAATTCCTCAGGGATTTGGTGGCCCAACAGAAATGCCGACAGAAGGAACAACTGAAATTATGCAGATTGTAAATACAACCATTGATGCCCATCCTATTCATATTCACCTGGTACAATGGCAGCTGGTAAGCAGACAAGCTTTTAACAGAGATCTTTATCTGAATGCTTATAACGATGCATGGGCAGTACATGTTCCTTCAGTAACCATCTGGCCGGCCGGTTTAGGTTACCCGGGAGGTGCAGGATCACCCTATCCATATTTAACACCGAATGGGGATAATGCTGTGGGAGGAAATCCAGCTGTTTCAACATTCCTTACAGGTCCGGTCATTCCGGCAAATCCTGAAGAAAATGGATGGAAAGATGATGTGAAAGCTAATCCGGGTGAAGTGACTACATTTGTGGTTAGAATTGCACCAACCGACAAAGCCATTAATTCAACTCAAGCACAATTGTTGTTACCATTCGATCCAAGCATCGGTCCAGGTTATGTATGGCACTGTCATATCATTGACCACGAAGACATGGATATGATGCGTCCGTTGGTTATTAAACCTTCTGCGCTCAGGTATCCACAAATTACGGCCCAGCCTCAACCATTGGCGACCTGTATTGGAAGTACCGAAACTATAGCTGTTACTGCAACCAGCGATACAGAAATTACATACAAGTGGCAGGTTAGCACGGATAGCGGAACTACCTGGAATGACTTATCAAATGTTGCTCCTTATTCCGGAGTGTTGACTTCGTCCTTACATATCAATCCAATTACAATGCTCATGAGTGGACTTCAGTATCGTGCCATATTGACCAATGTAGATGGAGTTACTACTTCGAATTCAACTTTGTTGACTGTAAATGCTGATGTAGCCGTAAGCGTGGATATAACTGCAAACAAGAATAACGTATATGCAGGTCAGTCGGTAAAGTTTACACCAACACCTACAAATGGTGGAACTACTCCAACATATGAATGGCTTGTAAATTCAACAGTTGTTGGAACCGGCAATTCCTTTAAGTACGCACCGGTCAACAGTGATCAGGTAGCAGTCAGAATGACTTCGAATATTCTTTGCGTTACAGGGAATCCTGCAACATCAGGTGTAATTTTAATGAATGTTTTACCTTCTGAATCAGCAGGGTCAGATGGAGATTGGAATACTCCTGCGACATGGGCTAATCTTACAGTTCCTACTATTGCTGATGACGTGGTTATTCCGGCAGGTAAAACAGTGACTATCAATGTAGCCGATGCAGCTTGTAATTCAGTTGTAGTCGAAGGAACATTAACAAGTACCATTGGGAGTCATATCATGACTGTTGCCACTAATGTCATAACGGATGATATGTTTAGAATTGGTGCAAATACCCTGATAATAAAAGGTATTACCAGCGGCGATGGAGTTATTCATGCGGCATCAGGTACTGTTGTTTATAATGGACCGGTAGCTCAGACAATTTCAAATATTGATTTAAATGTTATGAACAACCTGATCATTGACAACAAAGTTGGCGTAACATTGCCGACTGCCCTGACTGTAAGTACAACTCTTACCATTAATGCAGGCGCTAAGTTGACAAATCCTGATGCTTCCAATCTGACGGTGAAGGATGTTATGATAAACAGCGATCCGGTTAACGGTACAGGTACTTTTGTTGATAATGGTACAACAACCACTACGGTGGGCGGTGTGGCAAATGTTCAACAATATCTGACAGCTGATCGTAACTGGTATGTGTCAAGTCCTGTGACTACAGGTATTACCACTGATATTGCAACTGCAGCCAGTATCCAAAGTTACAATGAATCAACTGCAACCTGGGTTTTGGAAAGTTCTACCCTGGACGTTCTGAAAGGATATGTAGCAAGCATTTCAACAACCGGTAATATTATATTCTCCGGTGATGCATTAAACACCGGTGTTCAAACAGTGGATCTGACACGTACGGGTGCTACTAAAACCGGTTACAATCTGGTAGGTAATCCTTATCCTTCATATTTGAATTGGGATAATGTTTCAACAAACTCAAGTAACCTTGAATCGACCATGTGGTATCGTACGAAAAATGCAGGGAATACTGCTTATGTATTTGACACTTATAATGCAAATGGAAGTATTGGTACCAATAATAACGGTGTTCGTGTCACTGCGCAGATTCCTCCAATCCAGGCATTCTGGGTAAGAGTTGCCTCAGGAACCTTAGGATCAATAGCTCTCGACAATACCATGCGTTCGCACGAAGGTGCTGTATCGAACCGTTTGAAATCTCCTGAACTGTTTAATTCAACCTTACAAAAATTGTATTTACAGGTGTCGAATGGTACAAACAGCGACGAAGCAATAGTGGCATTCAATCCGAATGCACTGAATGGATTCGATCCGTATGATTCAGAAAAGATGTCAAATGGCAATGCACTAGTTCCGGAAATTTACACTTTTGCCGGGATTGAACCAGTAGCTATAAATAGTATGAATGCTGTCACATCAAATCAGGAACTTGCATTAGGATTTACAACCGGTGAAACTAATATATTCACAATTCAGGCTACCGAAATCAGTAATTTTGATCCCGACACTAAAATTATATTGAAAGATAAACAATTGAATGTAGAAAAGGAACTCACCACTATGAATAATTATAGTTTCAATTCTTCTGCAATTACTACTTCAACACGTTTTAGTATCGTATTTAAATCGAATGCAGTAATAACCGGTGTGAATAATAATACCGGATCTGGAAGTGAATCACTCTACATTTACAGAAATCAAAATAATCAGATTACTGTAATTCGTACTAATGGCATCGGTGAAGGAACAGTCACAGTTTGCAATGCCATCGGTCAAAAGCTTGTGAACAAATCAACAACCGGAACCATGACTGTGGTTGATACAAAATTATTACCCGGAGTTTATATGGTAATAGTTGATGTTGAAGGAAAGAGTACAACTAAGAAAATAACACTGTATTAAATGTTGCTTATTTTTTATCATTAAGAAATCAATCAAACATCCAACTCCGGAAGGAGTTGGATGTGATGAATTTTAAGATAGAAATATTTATTCATTGATTATCATTGCACCATTTTAATTGCACTTATCGTAAATTTCCCATTTCTGTTCATCACAGAAATGGGATTTTTAATTATAACAAAGTCTTAGAATGATTTTCCCGGAAACCCTCTGTCAGGAACTCATTGTAAATAATCAAAGTTGAATCAGTTTTGACTGTAGCGGTAATAATTGGTCCTGGTTTTGGACATTGTGACCCGTAATTCGATCAGGGGAATCGGGAAACCATTCCTGGTGTTGACTTTCAAAATTAAACATCTTAAAAGTTTGCCAATTTGATAGATCTGTTGCAAATAACATAAAATCAGATATGTAATAAATATATACGACTTTTGGCGGATAGATAAATACGACTTTTTCACTATGTTAAATGCGACATTTGTCAAATAAATTCAGACTTTTATGCTATTGTTAATTAACCGTTATTCGGTAATTTTACATCTTATAAATTGATTGGATGAGGTACTCAATTTGTTGAATTTTTTTTTATAAATAGTTGAATAATATTGAGAATGATTTAAAAGATTCAAAAACCAGCGTGAGGAATGTGAATTTATTCATTTGCTTCTGAAATAAATCTTTTTTTTTATCTAAAATCATCACCTGATAAATTTGATAATACTTATTATTTCCAAGTTGTTAGGTCGTTTTTTTATATAAGGTATAGCGGTATAAGTTATTTCTGATAGTGCTTTAGTTCATCTCAATTGGTAATTTCAGTTGAAAAGGAAAGTAGAACTACGCAGTTGAATGGTACGTCGACGTATAACGTTTCCTTCGAATTTTAAGATATCCTGTTTAACTTTAATTTTAAATGAACAATTATTGCTCACTTTTCAATAACTTTATTCGGTTAACTAATTTGTGAGGTCGTTTAATTTCAGGTACTTTAATAATGTTATTTTGGATATAAATCATCAGATAATAAATTGAAAGTATTTTGATTTATTATATGATATGAGAATTTATGTTGTAAGAACTATTATTTATAAATAAGATTAAAAATTCAAATGAAAAAGCCGGATATAATAATAGTTGATGATCATCAAATTTTCAGACAAGGTGTTAAGTCAATTGTTACCTCTGAGAATATTGCCAACGTAATTGGAGAAGCAAATAATGGAGAAGAATTTCTTAAGCTCCTTACATATTTAAACCCCGACCTGGTTTTGCTTGATATTGATATGCCCGAAATGAATGGGCTTGAAGCTTCTAAAAAAGCTTTAAAATTGTATCCTGATTTGAAAATTATTGCATTCACAATGTTTGGAGATGAAGAATATTTTATTGGAATGATAAAATTAGGAGCAGTAGGTTACATTTTGAAGTCTAGTGATATAAGTGAACTGGAAAAGGCAATTCAAGTTACAATGAATGGAGAAAAGTATTTTTCCAACCACCATTTTATTCCGACTTGAAAATGCGGTTAATTAAGTATTCAAAAAAAAATAAAACTTCATAGAATAAAAATATAGAGATAGAGACTTTTTTCATCATGGTTTTGGATAATTTACTTTTGTATTTTAAAGACTATTATAATTTTTCCTTGCTGAAACGCAAACAATTAAAAAATAGTTATAGGTATGAAAAAGAAGTGCCCATTGATTGTATTGTTTTTTTTTCTGTTTTTAAATATTTATGGACAACATAGTGTAGATTTTCTTTCAATTACAGATGAATCTGGAATCAGGACCGATTTCAATTCCTGCAAAACTTCCAACGGAAGTATATGGAATGCAACAAATCCCGAAGTTCCATTTTCTTTAACCTGTAAGTCTGACAACAAGGACGAAGAAGCCAAAAATGCAAATGATAGTCCATTCCTCCATGGTAACCTGTTCGTGAACGGAATACTATCATTACACGACAACAAAACAAATCAGTTACATGTAAATGGTAATGCCATTGTTGGAGCGATAGGGTTCACTGCTTCAACTTTATCGGCTATAAATAATTTGCATCTTAATGGTGACTTAAAATACAAAACTGCTCCGTCTTCAGAAATGATAGCCGGAATGTATGCTATTGGACCAAAGACCTCCTATAATGGTTATATCAGATCTTTTACAAGACTAACTGATGCAATTACAGCAATATCATCCGTCCCATTAACTGGTAATATTATTTTTGAATTCCAACCTGATTATAAACCTTCTGTTGAAACTTATCCCCTGAATTTAAATTCAACTATTTCCGGCAGTGAGACTTCAACCATCACATTCAGACCGGCTTCAACTGTGAATTCAATCATAAATTTTTCTGCTTCCGGAACTTTAATCAATAATACCGGGGCCGATTTTATTATTTTTGATGGAAGGAATGGTGGCGTAGGTTCCAACCAGTTCCTGCAATTTGAGAACCTTGAATATTATCAATCGACAATTTTACTTTCTAATGATGTCCTTCATAACCAATTTTTGTATTGTATATTTAAAGGTTCTACATCAACGAAAGAAACAGGTATTCTTTCAGTAAAGTCACCTGTATTGGGAAATGATTTTAATACGATTGATCATTGCGACTTTAACGGGAATAAAAATGTAAATTACTGTATTTATACAAAAGGATTAACATCAAATCTTACCATAAAAGACTGTAATTTTTTTGATTTTAGATATGGAGCAGGAATCAATATCGTTGACGGAAGTAACAATGTTATTATTGATAATAATAATTTTTATCAAACAAAACCATATGCCGGTTTTGCCGGTACAACTTCAGGAATTGTGATCAGTGGAGGTACTAATTGCCGGATCAGCAATAATAATATAGGAGGAAACAGTTCCGGATTAAAGGGAACATGGATTATCGACAATACTTATCCATCCAATTATAATTTTACCGGTATTGATGCAACATCATTAACTACAAGTAAGATATATAATAATAGAATTCAAAATTTCAATTGGAATCTGACATCTTCAGTCTGGACAGGAATAAATGTATCGGGGGATGTAAATGTCGGGACAGATGGTGCTAATTTTATAGGAAATAATACGGGGAATGACAATATTAGTATTAAATATTATTATGATTCTACTTCTAAGGTTTACGGCATTATTTCAGGAGGAGTAGCAACTGTTGAAAATAATATTATCGGATCTATTACAACCCTTTTGAATGGAGCGTCAACAACTGGTATTAGTTTTATCGGTATCAGTTCTAGCGGAAGCGGGAAAATTAATCAAAATACCATTGGAAGCTCTGATATCTCCAATAGCATAAACATTGCACCTCAATCAAAATTAGGAAATATTCAAAATGTATATGGAATTTATTCTTCCGGACCCTCTGCTGTTATTACAAATAATATAATTGCAAATATATACAATGGTTCCATTGTTTCCTCCGGTGTTACCAGAGGAGTATTCATTTCAGCTTCAACTTCAGCGACTACTTTAACTGTCACGTCAAATAATATCCATTCAATTTCATCCGCTCAACCGGTAACTTCTTCAGGAAATTTAGCCAGTCTTGATGGAATTAATATTCAGTCGAACGATGCATCCAATGTGACGATTTCCGGGAATTTAATTTATGATTTAGTAAATTTAAGTGATGCTTCAATTTGTATTAACGGAATACTTTATAATTCCCCTGAAGTTTCCGGCAATAAAGTTGATAAAAACTATATTCATAGTTTTAAATCCGCTTCAAATAAAGCTATTCAGAATGGAATTAATATTGTTAATGGATTAGCGAACTTTCAAAACAATGTCATACGATTGGGAGTTGATAAAAACGGCAATTCAATAACAAGTACTGCACAAATAAATGGAATTATTGAAACTTCAACAAAGTCATCTGATTTTTTCTTCAATACAGTTTATATAGCCGGATCAAATGTCCAGGCTGGATCAGTAAATACTTATGCACTGAATGTATCGGTAAATACATTTTCAAATGCAGCCATTAAAAACAATCTTTTTATCAATACGCGAACCAACTTAATTACCAATAAATTTAATTATGCCATTTCCTTTCCTATATTCGGATCAAATATATGGAATACAGATTATAATATTTATTATGTCTCTTCTTCTGATGGAAAATTAAGTATGTTTAATGGAGCTGATGTATTAACTCTTAAAGATCTTCAAAACAAATTCCCGGGCACTGACCTTCATTCTGGTTTTGGTAACCCTTTATTATCACGTCCATCAGATGCAATAGAAACATTGGATTTAAAACCTGCAAACTTTAGTCCTGCCGAAAGTACTGGCATCGATATTCCCGGAATAACTGATGATATAACCGGTTCCCTTAGAAATTCTAATACGCCTGTTGATATCGGGGCATATTCAGGAAATTTTGGTCGTGATAATTCGACTGAGGATGTTTTTTATCCGGAGATTCAATTCGAAAAGTTGGGCAATTCATGTCAGTTGACTAACCGGCTCACAAAAAATTTTGCTACTATAACTGATAATGTCAACGGGATTAGCATTCTTTCCTTAACTAAACCAAGACTCTATTATAAGCTAAATACAAATGCGGATGCTTTTGTTGGCAATACAGTCTCTGATAATGGATGGAAATGGGTAGAAGCAACCGGGATATCTTCTCCTTTTGATTTTAATATTGATTATAGTCTTTTATATGGTGGTCCGGTTATGCTAAATTCAGTTATTCAGTACTTTGTTGTAGCTCAAAATACTGCAACCAGTCCAAATATTTCTTTTAATCCTGCTAATGGGGCAACAGGAGGAAGCGTAACACCGGAAGGAATGAAAGCTCCGTTAGTACCATTGACCTATAAAATTGTACCACCTGTACCAACGACAATGAATGTTGGTCAGGGACAACCTTATACTACTTTAACCGGAAAAGGTGGAGTTTTTGATGTAATAAATTCAGGATCCATAACTGAAAATACGGTAGCTATTATTAAATCAGATATTTCTGAACCAGGAACTTACTCATTAAATCAGATAAATGAAGATGGACCAAATGCAGGAACACTTACTCTGACGATTCAGTCAGACGGAAAGCCTCATTTGATTTCCGGATCAGATTTAAATACAAATTTAATTTCCGTATCAGGAGTTAAACGCTTGAAAATTGATGGAGGAGTCAACAAATCGCTTTTATTTAGAAATACACACTCAACTCCAATAAATACAATGTCAGTTTTTTATTTCTTTAATTCGTGCCAGAATGATTCCCTCACTAATTGCATTATTGAAAGTAATTTAACATCGATCATATCTGGAGCTGTTCGTATTGGGTCGAGTGGAATGAATAGTATCACCATTTCTCAAAATGATATTCGCGATGCTCGAGGCGGTACACCCGGTTCTCCATTAATAGGAATATACTCAAATAATACCGGTAATACTTTGACTATAAATAATAACAATATCTACAACTTAAAAAATGCAGATTCTTATGGTTTGTATCTTTTCAAAGTTGCAAATGGATGCACAATAACTGGTAATAGCTTTTATATGGAACCAGGCATTAATGCTTTAGGATCATTTACCGGAATATTGGTAGGGTATTCGAATAATCATCTTATCTCTGAGAACTCTGTTGGAGGGTCTGCGCCAAAATGTGGGGGTAATGATCCATTTATACTATCCGGTTCAGGTACATTCACAGGTATATCTACCAATAATACAACAATACCAGAAGTAATTCTGCAAGGAAATGTAATTCAGAATATAAAAATGACAGATACATCAACTCCTGTTTTCTATGGAATTAATAATTATTATGGACCTGTCATAATTACTTCAAATACAATCGGTAGCAACTCGGTTCCAAAATCTGTTCAAATTTCCGGAACTGGGATTTCAGCAGGTATCATTCAAAGTTATTCAAAGACGATTTATTCGAGCACGATTGAAAAAAATACAATTGCTAATGTTAGTCTGACAAATAGCACTGGTACACCAAGTTTTTGTGCTTTAAATATGGCGGGTGGAACAATAAGGAAGAACACTATCTTTAATATTGGATCATCTATTCAGGCATTGACTCCTGTTATTTATGGCATTAAAAATATGAATGGAGTAGCTTCCAACGAGTTTTCAAATAATGTAATATCATTAAATGGGGGTGATGCTACTGCCAGTGGAATCTATGGTTTTTATGAAGGTTCATTTTCAGGATCTTCAGGATTTTATTATAATTCAATAAATATAAGCGGAATTGCTACCAGAGATACATCAACATATGCTTATTATAACAAATTTAATAAAACCTGTGTGTTGAAAAATAATATTTTAGTCAATACCCGAACGGGTGGGACAGGCAAGCACGATGCCATTTATTCGGCTGTAATTTCAGGCTTTATCTCTGATTTTAACGACCTGTATGTTGCCGGAACAACTTTAGGGCATTACGGTCCTGAGAGCCAGACCAATGATATAAATGACTTTAGAGGATGGAAGACAATTACAAAGCAGGATGTAAATTCTATATGTAATGATCCCTTATTTAATCCTCTGACCTGCTTAATTCCCGATATTAGTTCACCTGTAAATGGCTCCGGCACGACTATCGCTTCAGTTAGTACAGATATCAGAGGGACAAGCAGGAATTCCAATGTTACTACTTTAGGAGCCTATGAACTGGAATGTGTCGGTATAACAGATGGTGGAACTATTAAAGGGGATCAGTTAATTGGCACAGCAACTTTACCGGAATTAATTACCAGTGTATCTCCTGCAAGTTGTTTTTCTGGGAAGCTTGAATATAAATGGCAAAACTCATTGTCCCCTTTTACGGTTTGGAATGATATAACAACCAGCAATGCATCCACTTATCAACCTGGATTCGTTACTGAAACCACGCTGTTTAAACGATTGGCACGCACTACCTGTATGACCGGTTGGTCGGAATCCGAATCTTCAAATATTGTAACTTTAACATCCAATATGAGTAAATGGAAGGGATCTTCTGATTCTAACTGGAGTAATCCTTTAAACTGGACTTCAAATAAAGTACCAGAACCCGACGAAAATATATTTTTTGCGGATAATCCTTTGCATGATTGCCTTTTAGATAAGAACCGTTCAGTAAATGATATTTCAAATCATCAATCAAATTTCAAAATGAATTTAAACGGAAAAATTCTCACAATAAAAGGCAATATGAACTTTACAAATGGGGCACAACTAAATTCGTGTACTCAGAATTCTGTTTTGGTGTTTTCCGGTTCTTTTTTTCAAACAATACCTTCTAATATATTTGTCAATAATCAGGTGTTTAATTTAATCATCGATAATGCTGCAGGGGTTTCACCTGCTTCGGATTTTATAGTCAGTCATCAGTTAACTATAAATGCTGGAAAGCAATTAGTCATACCTGCAAACGTACTATTAAATGTTACCGGCACCATTAACAATTATGCCGGAACAAGAGGTCTGCTATTAAAAACAGATTCTGTTGGTAGACTTCCAAATGGCTCAATAATTTATCATAACGATTCGTCTGCAGGTGCAAATTTACCGGCGACTGTAGAAATGTATTCTAAAGCCCGTAAGGTAAATGGACTTTATCAATGGCAATTTTTTGGAGTTCCGCTCAAGTCAGTTCAGGCATATCCTGTATTTAGCGGTTCTTATATCAGAGAAATGCACGAGGAGGTTGATGGAATTGGTCATTGGGAACAATTGCAGAACGAATCTGTTTTGAAATCATTCAAAGGATATGAAATCACTCAGGAAAAGCCAAGAATCATTAGTTTCGAAGGTAATCTTGAAAATACTGATTTTGGTCCGGAACAACTTTCGTACTCTTCGTCTGTAACTTACAAGGGTCAACATTTGATTGGAAACCCCTACACAGCTGCCATTACGATTAGAAATGATACCAATCCTTCTAGATCACTCACTTTTGGTGAAGGTATGAATAAAACGGTTTACCTATATAATACAGGATCGATAAAAGACTGGTCTGACAATCCAACATTCGGCGATGGAAACAGTAATGTAGCCGGACAGTATTTAGCGATTCCACAAGAGCATGCAGGGTATGACCTATTGCCGTCATCAATTCCCTCCATGCAGGCATTTCTAGTCATGGTGAAAACTCCCGGACCAACTGCAACCATAGCGATCCCATATTCTTCTACCGGAACCATAGTAAAGAATACTTCTTTACAACGGGTACAGCATGAAGATGAGCTATTTACTCGAATAGATGTTGAAGGTGGCGGATATGGTGATCGTATGTGGATATTTACTAACTCCGATTGTTCCCGGGGTTTTGATAATGGTTGGGATGGATTTAAACTAATGGGTTCAAATTTGTCACCGCAAATCTATGCTTTAGAAGCTGATGGAAATTATCAGGTGAACACAATAGGTGATATAAATAACTCTTATATTGGTTTTAAGGCAGGAATCGATACTTTATACACATTGACTTTTACTCACCAAAACAAAGATCCACGATATGATCACTTGTATTTGATGGATTTATGTGAAAATAAAACTGTTGAAATTACTGCCGCCGGATCAAAATACTGCTTTAATTCCGGATCGAATAAAGAAGTTGAAAATCGTTTTAAAATTATTGCAACCCTTGAAGATTTAGATATTAACACTGATACTAATTCTGTTACTACTAAAACTCAGCCAATATCGGTTTTTAATTCTGACAATATCATTTTGATTAAGAATCAAAGCAGTTTAAACGGTTTTTTATACTTCTTTGATATTGCTGGTCGATTGCTTCAAAAGTTACCATTTCAGGCCAATGGGATAACTACGTTGACAAATCAACTCCCGACTGGTTCATATCTAATAAAAGCTGTAACATCGGAGTATGTGCTTGATAAAAAGATAATTGTACAGAAATAAAAGAAGACTATGTAATTGTATTAAAAGTTATAATAGATTTCAATGTCTGAATTCGATGAACCTATCCAATTAAATAAATCTATATTTATATTAGAGCAAATGTATATTAAACTGTCAAATAAGTAAAACTCTTATTTGACAGTTTTTTTATATAGAGTGAAATCAGGTGAGTTTTTATAATTGTGATTTGATGGAAATCGCTTTTTGTAATAGATTATGTAAAGGTAAATATGTTTAAATAGGTAGTGAAAAGGCTGTCTGCAATATGTAACTTTCAGTTTTAAATTTTTATTCCAACAATTTTGATACAGGCTATTTGTTACGTGATAATAAGATATTTTAAATATTCAGGTCACTTCGTTGAACTATACACCTTTAGGATGAGTAAACAACTATCCTAAAAGCGTAGAAAAATTACTCCTATTAGAAAAAGGTTTCAAACTTTAAGCCTATTTACATTATTGTATCAATCTGTAATTTTACTGCATAAAAATTTGTAATTTTTATAAATGTAAAATAAAAACAAATAGGGATACTTTATTTAACATAAATATAAAATAAACCATTTAAATTTAAAAATAAATTATGATGAAAAAATACTTTTTAAATCTATCGTTTTGGTCGAAAAAAGACATCCTGAGTCTTATTATTTTAATGCTTTTTTTTACTACCGGGTTTTCACAAAATGTAGGTATAAGTTCTACAGGAACAGTACCGCCCAATAAAGCAGCAGGGTTGGATGTTAATTTTTCTGATAAAGGACTGCTTATGCCCCGTGTAGTGCTATTGGGAACTACGAACTTTTCACCATTAACATCTCATGTTGCAGGAATGGTTGTTTATAATACGGCAACCAGTGCTGATGTAAAACCCGGCTATTACTTCAACGACGGTACCAAATGGAATCCCATTTCTTTAAAAGCGAATAATGCCGGTGATCTTCAGTATTGGGATGGGTCAAATTGGATAATTATTCCTATTGGAAATTCAGGCCAGGTGCTTCAAATCAACAGTACAGGTACACCTGCCTGGTCAGCTGCCAACTCTCCGACTCTTACTACAACAACAATCACAGCAATTACTTCGATATCAGCAGTAAGTGGTGGTGTAATAATGAATGATGGTGGAATTCCGGTCTTAGCTTATGGAGTTTGTTGGTCTAATGCAACAGGTCCGACCATAGCAAATGGTTTTACTAGCGATGGAGCAGGAATTGGAAGTTTTACTAGTAGCATAAACGGATTAGCAACTGCAACAATTTACTATGTACGGGCCTATGCGACAACAATAAATGGGACAACTTACGGCAATGAGCTGAATTTTACGACTCCATAAACCAAACAAAATTACGGATTTCCATATATAAAATTATTCAATACTTTAAAAACAAGAAATAATGAAAAGTTTTACTCAAAAAGCAACAAATGGATTTCATAAAAAAATGTATGGTCTGTTTATATCACTGTTAATATCATTAGCTGGTTTCTCTCAAAATGTGGGTATCAATGCTTCCGGAGCTCAACCCAATGCCTCAGCCGGTTTAGATGTAGATTTTACAAACATGGGATTACTTATTCCAAGAGTGAATTTGATAAGTACTTCAAGTTTTGCACCATTATCAGCCCATGTTGCAGGTATGGTGGTTTATAACACCGCTACTTCCAATGATGTCACGCCCGGATTTTATTGTGATAATGGTACAAAATGGATTTCAGGATTTATAAAGGGTCAGTCATTAGGCGATATGTTATACTGGAATGGTACCGACTGGTTGAGAATACCAATTGGAGTACCCGGACAATACCTGCAAATATCAGGGGCTTTTGTACCTACCTGGGGAGGAACTATTTTTTCAACCCTTACTACTACTTCATTTACAACTATAACCGGAACTACTGCAGTTTCAGGAGGTAATATTACTAACGATGGAGGTTCAGCAGTTGTACAGCGTGGGGTTTGCTGGAAAACTACACAGGGTGCAACAATAGCTGATTTTAAAACAACAGATGGAAGTGGAGTAGGTTCATTTATAAGTAATATGACAGGCCTTTTGCCTGTTACGGTTTATTATGTAAGGGCATATGCGATTAATAATACAGTTGTAAATTATGGAAATGAAGTTTCTTTTACAACTCTTCCTGTTTTACCAACATTAGCTGCAACAACAGCTGCAACAGCTATTACAGGAAATTCCGCTGCTACAGGTGGTAATGTAACTGCTACAGGTGGTGCTTCCATTATCGAAAGAGGAGTTTGTTATGCAACGACAACGACCCCGACAATTGTTAACTCTAAAATTGTTGATCCTTCACCGGGGTCAGGTTCTTTTGTTAGCAATCTTACTGGTTTAGTTGGTTTCACAACTTATTATGTGCGTGCTTATGCAACAAATAGTGTTGGAACTGCTTATGGTGCACAAATTTCATTTACGACATTAAGAATACCTCCGATATTAACGACAGCTGCTGCAAGCAGTATCACCGGTACGACAGCTGTTTCAGGTGCCAGTATGACATGGGGTGGTGGCGGCTATTCTAATTATCAAGCCTATGGTGTTGCATATTCTACAGCTTCAAATTCAGCTACTCCTACTAAAGTTATAACCAATTCAGCCAATGGACCTGTAAATATAAGTGTTCCAATTGGTCCATGGGTTACAAATATTACTGGTTTAACAGCAAATACAACATACTATATTCGTTCTTATCTAGATGTTTATCCAACAGGTACTGGCCCATGGATTACGATATATGGAAACGAGTTGAGCTTCACGACAGGCAATCCGACTGCACCAATAATTACTTCAACAACTGCAATTACCGGACTCTCTGCAAGTACAGCTAATTCCGGAGGAACAATTACTTCAGATGGTGGTTCTCCAATAACAGTCAAAGGAGTATGTTGGGGTACAAGTACTAATCCGGTTTTAGGAGTTGGCAACTTTACATCCAATGGGACGGGTCCAGCAACATTCATAAGCAATATTACAGGTCTAACTGGAAATACAACTTATCATGTAAGATCATATGCTACTAATAATGTTGGGACTTCATACGGACCTGATGTTCAGTTTACAACCTGGGTTCAGGCAGCTTATACAGTTGGTCAGAATGTTGGTTATGGTTGGTGTGCCTATGTTGCTCCTGATGGTAGCGGATATTTTGTAAGTCCCGATATTTTACCTACGGCACCTGCTACAACATTTACATGGGGTTGTAATAATTCACATGTTGCCGTAGGAACAGCACTAGGAACAGGAAAAACCAATACTGATCTGATTATTGCAACTTGTGGCGCTACTACGGCAGCAGGAATAGCGAGAGCATATAACGGAGGTGGTTTTAATGACTGGTTCCTCCCATCTAGCAGCGAGTTTCAACTGGTAGCAACAAATTATACTCTGTTTGGTTTCTCCGGTGGATATACGAGCTATTTTACTTCCAGCGAATATGGAACGAATTATACGTATGCAAATAGTTTCTTCTATACCGGATCACAAGCTTATTCAAGCGGATCTCCGAGAATTGGCGACACATTTACCCATGCAATCAGGGCAATGCGTTCATTTACAGCGCCTACATTACCTTCAGTTACTACGACCGCAATTTCAAATATTGGCGGTACTTCAGCAATGGGTGGTGGAAATGTTACAAGTGATGGTGGGGCAACAATAACTGCTGGAGTCTGTTGGAGTTTAAATCCAACACCAACAATTGCAGATTCAAAAACTTCAAATATTACAGCAGTTGGACCATTTTCAAGTAATATTACAGGTTTAACAATTTTGACTACCTATTATGTACGTGCTTATGTTACAAATGTTTCCGGAACATCATATGGAAATGAAGTTAGTTTTACAACAACGGCAATTGGCAGTCTTCCAAGTGTATCAACAGATCTCATGGGGACTCTTGTCGGATCAATGGCTGAAGGAAATTATACTGTTGTAAATGAAGGCGGTTCAACGCTGACTGAAGTTGGATTATGTTGGGGTACATCCTTAAATCCAACCGTAACTTCAAATACTGGCAAAATTGTTGATCCATATTATGACTATGCAACTGGAACTTCTGTCGGGTCTTCATGGCCACTTGATATGACGGGATTAATCGTAGGAACTGTATATCATGTTCGTGCATTTGCAACAAACATTTCTTCTCAGACAGGGTATGGTGCTGATGTTAGTTTTACAGCTACAGCTGCATCGCTAGGACAAAACGTTCAGTTAAATTATCAAACCGGAGTAGTTTTCAGTATTACAAATGGTGGACATAATGGATTAATTGCTTTGTCGTATAATCCGGGACAACCGACTGATTGGGGATGTTCTACTTTAGCAGGTGCTGGCGGAACAGCAATCGGAACGGGGAGTGTAAATACAGACGCAATTATTGCTAATGCAAATAATCCAACGACAGGCTGTCTAAGTAATGGTGTAATAGGTGCGTTTGCAGCTGATGCTACAAAATGGTATGGAATTGATTGGTATTTACCATCAAAAGATGAATTAGACTTATTGGTTACTAATCAGAATATTGATCCACAACTAAGTTCTATTGTGCAAAATTATATGCAATTCTGGAGCTCATCTGAAGTAGATCCATTGAATGCATGGCATTTGGATGCTACTACTGTAACTCCGGTGTGGGTTAGTGGACCTAAAACAGATCAATATTTTATCTGGCCAATCCGTTCCTTCTAACATGGAATTGAAAGTAATCATTCAATAACTCAAATTGCTTCAAATCCATAAAAAAAAAGAACAATGAAAAAATATATAATCATAACCATTACATTCCTGTATTGTATAGGCATGTATTCGCAGGGGATCTATAACAACGGCGCGAAAATCGCCGTTGGTACGGGGTCTTATCTGACAATCGGTGGGCCGAGCGGAAATTTGCAAAACGAAACAACAGGCTCAATTGATTTATCGGGCACATTTACTCTAAGCGGAAATGTGACAAATAACTCTACAAGCACAGATTTTTTGGGTACTGTTGTTCCATCGAGTACAGTGATTCTTAACGGTACAGCAAAACAAACTTTGGGAGGTAATACTTCCATACCTTTTATGTTTCCCAACCTGACAGTCAATAACCCAGGTGGAATAGTATTTTCCAACGCTGCCCAGGTGAATGGCAATCTGACTTTGACAACCGGTCTGGTGGATATAGGAAATACAAATTTTACATTTGGATCCTCGAGCCTTGTATTAGGAACCACTTCCACAACAAATATGATCATTGCTACTACTACCGGGCAGGTTAATAAACTTTGGGCATCTACCGGAACATTTACCTTTCCTGTAGGCGAAAATGGGTTAACGGCTAGCTATTTGCCGGTATCATTAAGTATTAACTCGGGAGTTTTCGCCCCCGGTGCTGTGACCGGCATTAATGTTGTTAATACAATGTATAACGACCCTGCTATTACTGGATCTTATTTGAACCGGTACTGGAATATATCCCAGACAGGTATCAGTAGTTTTAATTCGGATTTCGTTCTACAGTACCTTGCCTCTGATGTTACAGGGACAGAGAGTAAAATCAGTACATTACGGGTTACTCCACTTCCGATTACCACTTTTGGTGTTGTCAATACTTCTACCCATCAATTAAGTGCTAACGGGTTGACTTCATTTGGAACATTTACAGGTGGAATATCACAAGATAAGACGCTGAATTTAAGCTCTATTATGCTGGAGGGATTGTATAACGGTGGTGGAACAATGAGACAGGCACAGGATGCAGTGGGTAATAAATGGCCGGCAGGAGTTGCCGATCACATAACTGTTGAATTGCATGATGCAACCAGCTATGCAACAATTATTTACTCGGCAACTGACGTTCCTTTAAGCACCACAGGTACAGCTACATTAATTGTTCCCGGAACTTATAGCGGTTCATATTACATAACCATTAAACACAGAAATAGTCTTGAAACAACAACTGCTACTGCAGTATCCTTTGCAGCAGGAATTGTAAATCAATCGTTCGCTTTACCTGCTAATATATTCGGAGGAAATCTGGTTCAAATGATTGATTTAAGCTATGCTATTTATGGCGGAGATGTGAATCAGGATGGTATTATTGATGGTGGCGATTTTGCACCTGTAGATAATCTTGTTTCCTTGTTTAGCTCCGGATATTTACCTGAAGATGTAAACGGGGACGGGTTGATTGATGGGTCTGACTTCGCAATAATTGATAATAATTCATCAACGTTTATAGGTACTATTACTCCTCCTTGAAATTCAGTTCAGAACCTCTTTTAAAGTCAAGGAGGTTCTGAACTGAATAATTGAGATTACTTCTAATATAAATAATTTTATTATAAAAAAATGAAAAAACTAAACATCCATTTAATCAAAGGAATTTCAATGATTCTTTTAATGGTCACAGTTACACAGTTAGAAGCTTCAACTCGAAGATTCTCACCAATGGCACCTAATGCCATTAGCGACTATAACTATACCATTGCAAATGATGCTCAGGTGTCAAATAGTATTCTTGAATTCGATTTGTTTTTGTTAGATACCGATCCAACCCAATCATTTGAGATGGCTGAGATTCAGGCTGGAATTACAGTAGACCCGTTAATATATAATGGTGGTACAATTACTGCATCTCTAATTGCCGGTTCTTCTCAACTGACAGTATTAGGTCAACAGCCAGCTTCAATAACATTTAATCAATTGCAGAATTGTATCAAAATTGCAGCCAGAACTCCACCCGGTACTGGTAATGGATCCATTATAAGTACAATATCTCCGGGAACTAAGATTTGCAGGGTTCGGTTGACTAACACAGTTCCTTTTGCTTCAAATACTAAAGCAAGCCTAACCTTTTGTTTTACAACTACACCATATCCTACGAAAGTTTTTCAATATGTTGCTGCTATAAATACACAGTTAACCAGTGATAACACTAACTGTTTCAGCAATGCCGTCAATATCACACTCAACGCACCTCCAACTGTCTTTGCAGTTACAGGCTCCGGTTCGTATTGCCAGGCGACAAGCGGTCTCCCAGTTGGCCTAGCAGGTTCAGAAGTGGGAGTCACTTATACACTTTATAATGGAACAACTGCTTTAATTCCAACAGTTGCCGGAACAGGCTCAGCGATTTCATTTGGAAACCAGTTGGCGGGAACCTATACTGTGAAAGGAACAAATTTTGGAGGTACACAGGACATGACAGGTAGTGCTGTCATTACAGAGTCTCCATCATTGGTAGCCGGTGTTTCTATTGTTTCAAGCCTGAACAATGTATGTGCCGGAACATCCGTTACCCTGACAGCCTCTCCAACCAATGGCGGAACAACCCCTGTTTACCAGTGGTCTAATGGAGTAACTCCTGTAGGTACCAATTCACCGACCTATTTCTATACCCCTGCAAACGGGGACCTGATCTCGGTAGTGATGACCTCCAATGCAACACCTTGCCTGAGCGGTTCACCTGTTAAATCGAATGTTGTGACCATGAACGTGAATCCACCGTTAACTGCCGGTGTATCGATCGCCTCTGATCTGAACAATGTATGTGCCGGAACATCCGTAACCCTGACAGCCACTCCAACCAATGGCGGAACAACGCCGGTTTACCAGTGGTCTAATGGAGTAACACCTGTGGGAACCAATTCGCCGACCTATTTCTATACTCCTGCAAACGGTGATTTGATCTCTGTAGTAATGACCTCCAACGCAACACCTTGCCTGAGCGGTTCACCAGTTAAATCGAAT
>Ga0302203_1000154_pt1 | contig 29743 bp, 26 predicted proteins | sample II_Fen_E1_1_FD_194576 | JGI IMG/M metagenome (GOLD analysis project Ga0302203, IMG submission 194576) | Peat permafrost microbial communities from Stordalen Mire near Abisko, Sweden - II_Fen_E1_2 | ecosystem: Environmental > Terrestrial > Soil > Wetlands > Permafrost | place: Sweden: Abisko...
GAAAATAAAGTTTCATTTGGTTGGACTTTATGTGTGATATATTTTTGTTTTGTAACTTTTATACCCGTTGGATATTTATTAGGGTTCGTTTCTAAAAGAGTTTCATTGTTCTTTTGATTGCTTTCCTTTGAAAATTTAGGAATTTGTAATATAGCTCCTTCTTTTAATCCATTTTTAATATCTGGATTATATTTAATCATCACCTCTTCACTGACTTTGAATTTTCTACAGATATAAAAGAGTGTTTGTTTTTTCTTAACTTTATATTGAATAAATTCAGGTACCGAATTTGTCTTATTAAATGATTTTTTCTCTGGTTTTTTAGAAATAGGTATAAGAATCTGTTGACCAACCTTCAAGCCATCCTTTACTTCAGGTGTCGTTTTTATAATTTCGTCAGCGGATGTACCAAATTTTCGCCCAATTGAAAGTAAACCTTCACTTGGTTGCACTGTATATTGGTAATATTCTTTACCATTTATAGTTGTGAGAGGATAATTCTTTTTTTGAGCAAAAGTTATCAAAGATAATAAAAGAAATCCTGCAAGTATAAACCTGAATATCTGCTTTTTCATTTAGTTGTTGGTTGGTAATTGATTTTTACGAACGACTACAAAAGTACTAAAAATATATTTTATCAGGCAAGACAGGGTAATAAATCAGAGTTTTTTTTGTTATTGATAAGAAAGATGTACATTTGCATACGATATATAATTCAAGAAAATTTTGCCATCCATGAGAAAAATTATTTTGACTGCTTGCCTCTTTTTAAGCACCATTATTGCATGTGCTCAACTTACTTCAAATCCAGTAATCGTTCCTTATACTAACCTTCCGGGAATTAATTATGTCTTTATTTTTAATGGAATAACCCCAACAACTCAAATTACATATACTGGATCTGGTACAAATATAAATTGGTACAAATTCTCGGATATAACAAATTCAATCAGTAATCAACAATCTTTATCCCCGGAAGATGGTACCGGCTATATTTTAAATGTGGATGGGGTAGAAACAACTATCTGGGTTATCGATTATGCCAATTATATTCCGAAATTCAATTCCTTTGAGCCTGAAAATAAGCCAGAATCGCAATGCCAGAATGTAAACCTTCTTATTGATGCAAACATACCAATTCTTAGTTATCAAACAATTGAAGGTATTACTCACACTCTACAGAGAAACTTTGTAGTCAAATACCAAACACTCAAATGGGGAACCACTTCATGGATTCAAAATGAAACTACGATACCATTGACATTACCCGCAAATGTTGTAACCGTCCCTGCCCCATATTGCAATACCACTTTTACTCTTTCAGGAGACCAATATGCAACAGATCTTGGAATAGAACCTGTCAGTGTATCAAGTTCACCATATGTGACAAATGCGGTAATCTGTCATCTTGCAACGGTTGTGTCTTCCCGTCAACATGATAAAAACAATGAAGCAAATGCACCTTCCGATTTAACGCCAATTAATTTTTCTGCTCCAATTGATGTACAGTTTCTAAGTAATGCAAATGAACCGACTACTCAGTTTTACAATTGGGGTATTTATAAAGACTCCAAATTAGTAATTACACGCTCCGATAAAGATCATCGTTATACATTTACAGAAGCTGGAACCTATAATATTAAGTTAACGGTAAGTAATGCAATTTGTTCGTATTCTGACTCTTTGACAATCATCGTTTCTGAATCCGCTATTTATGTACCTAATGTTTTTACTCCAAACGGAGATAACTTCAATGATGAATTTAGGGTTGCCTATAAATCAATCATCAGTTTTCAATGTTGGGTATATAATCGTTGGGGAAGGCAAGTTTATTATTGGACAGATCCAACGAAGGGATGGGACGGAAATATAAATGGGAAAAAAGCAGTACCAGGGCCTTATTTCTATGTTATTAAAGCGACAGGTTCTGACAAAAAAGTATACAAACTTAAAGGAGATATTAATTTACTAAGAGGCGGGGGGAACTAAATGCATTATTAAAGACATAAAAAAAGAGCAGGAAGCATTTTGAGAGCTTCCTGCTCTTTTTATTTTTGAACCAAATACATACTACAAACTCCAAAAGTGAATTTGCGGTATTTGTTTAATTTAAATCCGTTTGCTTCTAGTATTGTAATTAATCTTTCTCCATTAGGAAATGCATGCATCGAAGCCTGAAGATAGTCGTAGGCCGTTTTATCACTCGATAAATATTTAGCTGTTAAACGCACAAAAAATTTAGTGTAAAGCTGATAACCCTTGAATAATAGCCCCTTTTTTGGCTCATTCATCTCTAAAATCAATAAATGTCCACCGGTTTTTAATACCCTTTGAATTTGCTGTAAGCTAGACTCCAGTTTTTCGAAATTACGAATTCCAAAGGCAATAGTAGCTGCATCAAAACTGGAATCGGCAAAAGTCATTGCTGAAACATCTTGAACTTGCAAATCAATTTTATCACTTAGATTTTCGTTGGCAATTTTCACTCGCCCCATTTCCAACATTCTATCCGAAATATCTACACCAGTAACGTGTATTGGGTCCAGGTATTTATAAGATTTAATACACATATCGGCAGTTCCGGCAGCAATATCAAGAATTAGTTTTGGATTATACTGCTTTAATGTTAATAGCGATTTTTTTCTCCATATCCGAGCCATTCCCCATGACATTATATCATTGAATTTGTCATACTTATCGGAAATCGTATTAAACATTCGAGCTAGTTGTACCGTCTTTTCTTCTTCCTGATTATAGGGCTTAACTTTTGTAAAATCTTCAATATTTTTATTCATAGAGTTGTTCTATATTGCTCAAACTGGAAAGCTGTAATTAATAAGTTTAAGATCAAATTAATAATATCAATGAAATTTTTAAAATTAGAAATTATAATAAAAATATAATTCCATTTGATTTGGAGAAACGTAAAGTCATTTCGGGAAAAGTTCCATAACATTATCACACATAATAAGTAAAGTCGGTTATTAACATTCCAACGGCAGAACTCATATAGTATCACTTGTCCGTCGAGTGTTACATTTTAATGGACATATTCTAAATTTCTTATGAAATTAGAACTTGACCAGTTTTCTCAAAATACTTTTGAAGAACAAGTAGTGAAATTAGGTCTTCCTGATTTTTGTTTTTAAATTGATTGACATAAAGATGAGCATTCTCAATGATTTTTAAAGCCTCATCCGTATTCTTAATATAATAATCTAACCTTTCATCTAAATCAGTATAATCATCTTTAATCAATACATAATGATAATCAGGAATCAATGTACCTTCCATAAACCAAGTTTCGTATTTGGGTTTTGTCATAACAGCCAAAGAATTGGAAGACAGAACCCATTTTAGATTACTTGCAACATCATTTCCTTCAAGACAAAGAATAAACTTATAATTAAGATGTTCAGTAATTGTCATTCTATTTGCTAAAAATTGAAGATTCGAATTAGTATTTACCTGACCAATATTACAAAGAAGATTGTTAAAGTGTTTTTGCAGAAAAAGTATTCGGTAAGGCTGATTTGCTTTTGACCGTCCAACTAACAAATTCCTTTTATCTTTAAAATTCTTTTTGTCATTTAAAAACAAAAAGTGCCTAAATTTGTCTAAATTTAGCAAAATAGAATTAACATTGTCCCCAACTATTGGGCGACTTTTGACAATGGTTGGTTCAACTGGCACATGAATAATATCTCCAAATAAAAAATGCACTTACAGATTTTTATTAAAAAAGCGAGTAAACTCATAAGAATCAAAATAATATGTTTTATTTTTTTTTCAAGTTTAATTTCTTTCAAGCTTTTTGCTTCGGAGAATAAAGACTTAAACTCATCTAATTGATTATAGTAGCGTACTCTTTGATTAATATATTCAAAATTAAACATTGGAACACTTCCAAGCTTTGATTTTAATTTACTCCGAAACAAAAATAAAGGATAAAACTGTCGAATATAATTATGTAAGTAATACCAAAATTTATTATTCTTATGTTTGAAAGATAATCTTTTGAGATTTGAAAACATAAATACCAAGATTAGCAATTATACAATACGTTACTGGAAATGGTTTAAAATTACTGACCTTATTTAGTTTCTATTTTTGATTTATCAGCAACACCATTTTGTTTACTTCTGATAATAAGCCAGATTCCCCAAATAACAAAAGGCAAGCTTAGTATTTGACCCATATTTAGAGTTAAATTGGATTCAAAAACCTCCTGGTTATTTTTAATAAATTCCAATACAAAACGTGAGCCAAAAATTCCAATCAGAAAAACCCCAAATATAAGTCCATTCTTTTTATAGGCTTCTTTTTTCCAATATAACCACCAAACTATAGCAAAGGTTACAAGGCAATATAACATTTCATAAATTTGTGTAGGATGCATTGGTTGAGTTTCTCCACTACGTACGAATATAAACCCCCATGGCAGTGATGTTGCACTTCCATAAATTTCAGAATTCATTAAATTACCTAAACGTATGCTAGCACCACAAATGGCTACACCAATAACCAAGCGGTCGAATATCCAGACATATCCTTTTTTAGATACATTTTTATTGAAAAAATACATGGCAATAAGAATTCCTATAGCACCTCCATGGCTGGCTAATCCTCCTCGCCAAATGTATAATAATTCCCATGGATGCGAAAGATAATGATTCCCATATTCAAAATTAATTCCGAGTATGGTAACAGGCTCCTTTAATAATTGCCATTCATAAAAAAAACAATGTCCAAGACGGGCACCGAGGATAGCTCCAACTACTGTATAAAGAAAAAGTTTATCTAACCAGACCTCAGGGAGTTTTTCATGTTTAAAAAGTCGTTGAACAATCAATAATGCAAACCAGATCCCGACTGCCCAAAGCAATCCGTACCAACGAATGCTAAGTGGCCCTAAATGCAATAATACAGGATCAACATTCCAGGTTATAAAGTTAAGCATCATATAATTATTGGTGTTAAATAAATTTGTTTAACTTGAAACATATTATATTATTCAGAATTCAATAAATATATTGAATTCTGAATATAAACTATTTTGTTTTATTTGAACATTTCGTAAAATAGACTATTCAAACAATTAAGCATTCATCGATGCTCCATGGCAATTTTTATATTTCTTGCCACTACCACATGGACAAGGATCGTTACGTCCCACTTTCTTTTCAACGCGTATAGGCTCATGATGTTGTAATTCTCGGGTGTCCTGTTTTGTAGGATCTTCATTACTTCCGCCTATTTCATCTTTTTGAGTTTTGTATTTGCTAAGGTCCATCCGTTGGCTTGGTCTTGCTTCACGTACCTGCTCAGGTTCACGCATTGGGATTTGCCCACGCATCAATACAGCCAGAACTTTGCGATTAATTGAATCAATCATTTCCTTAAACAGTCCGAATGATTCCAGTTTATAGATTAACAGAGGGTCCTTTTGTTCGTAACTGGCATTTTGTACCGAATTACGCAACTCATCTAACTGGCGAAGATGTTCCTTCCACTCATCATCAATGACAAACAATAAAGTCTGTTTTTCAAATGCTTTTACGACTTCACGGGCTTCAGATTTATAAGCTGTTTCCAAATGGGCAGTAATATTGAATACTCTCTTTCCATCAGATACAGGAATCAGAATACTTTCATACTGTTGTCCCTTTTGTTCGTAAACCTGTTTAATTACCGGATAAGCAATGATAGCCAATTTGTCCATTTTGCGTTTAAATGTTTCCAACGCTGCATCAGCAACTATGTCACTTAACGTACTTATTTTGGTTGAATGAAATTCTTCTTCCTTGAAAGGAACATCCATTGCAAAAACTTTCAATAAATCAATTTCCAGCTCCTCAAATTCACCACTATTTCGTGCATTTTCTACAATATTTTCGGCTGTGTCATAAATCATATTGGTAATATCAACCCCAACACGTTCACCCATCAGGGCATGAAGACGTTTAGAATATATAACTTCACGTTGCGAGTTCATAACATCATCGTATTCAAGTAACCGCTTACGTATACCAAAATTATTTTCTTCCACTTTTTTCTGGGCGCGTTCGATGGATTTTGAAATCATGGAATGTTCAATCATTTCACCCTCCTGGAATCCCAGTCTGTCCATAATGCCTGAAATACGTTCAGAACCGAATAATCGCATCAAATCATCTTCTAATGAAACATAGAAGATAGAAGATCCTGGATCACCTTGTCTCCCTGCACGTCCACGTAACTGGCGGTCTACACGTCTACTCTCGTGACGTTCTGTTCCGATAATTGCCAAGCCACCTACTGCCTTCACTTCTGGAGTCAGTTTGATATCAGTACCACGTCCGGCCATATTGGTTGCAATAGTAACTGTACCGCTTTGCCCTGCTGCTGCTACAATTTCGGCTTCTCGTTGATGTAACTTAGCGTTCAGTACATTATGTTTTATTTTACGACCGTTAAGCATTCGGCTTAATAATTCAGAAATTTCTACAGAAGTTGTACCCACCAATACCGGTCGTCCAGATGCGACTAAATGATCTATTTCTTCTATTACAGCCGTATATTTTTCTCGTTTTGTTTTGTAAACACGGTCTTCCATATCATTACGGATAATAGGGCGATTAGTTGGAATAACCACTACATCCAGTTTATAGATATCCCACAATTCGCCTGCTTCGGTTTCAGCCGTACCTGTCATTCCTGAGAGCTTGTGGTACATCCGGAAATAATTCTGTAACGTAATGGTAGCAAATGTCTGTGTCGCTGCTTCAATAGTTACGTTTTCTTTTGCTTCAATGGCTTGATGTAATCCGTCAGAATAACGACGACCATCCATAATACGTCCTGTTTGTTCATCTACAATTTTCACCTTGTTTTCCATTACCACATATTCCACATCTTTCTCAAACAATGTGTATGCTTTCAGTAATTGGTTAATAGTATGAACACGTTCCGATTTAATGGAATAGGCTTGTAAGATGTCATCTTTTTGTGACTGTTTTTCATCTGCCGAAATGGTTTTGTCTTTCTCTAATTCAGCTATTTCACTACCAACATCAGGCAACACAAAGAATTGTGCATCATCAGTATTATCAGTAATTAAATCGATTCCTTTATCGGTAAGTTCAATCGTGTTGTTTTTTTCATCAATGACAAAATAGAGTGGGTCGGTAGCAATGTACATGTTTTTATTGTTTTCCTGCATATAAAACTCTTCTGTTTTAAGCAAAAGTGCTTTAATCCCCTGTTCACTCAAATACTTAATCAAAGGTTTATTTTTTGGCATCCCTTTGTAAGACCGGAATAATGCTAAAGCACCTTCTTCCTGTATTTTTTTTTCTTCTGATTTCAATAGATTACGGGCATCGGCCAGATATTTTGTTACTAGACTCTTTTGAGTATTTACCAGACGTTCTACTTTCGGACGAAGCTCTTCGAATAACTGGTCTTCACCTTTTGGAACCGGACCTGAAATGATTAATGGCGTACGTGCATCATCAATCAATACGGAGTCAACTTCATCCACAATTGCATAATTGTGTTTCCGTTGCACCAGATCCAATGGAGCAGTTGCCATATTGTCACGGAGATAATCAAAACCAAACTCATTATTAGTTCCAAAAGTAATATCAGCTAAATATGCAAGACGTCGTTCTTCTGAATTCGGACGGTGTCGGTCGATACAATCAACAGTCAATCCATGAAACATATAAAGAGGCCCCATCCATTCAGAGTCACGTTTTGATAAGTAATCATTTACCGTAACCAGATGCACACCATTACGAGTTAAAGCATTCAGAAAAACCGGTAATGTAGCGACCAATGTCTTTCCTTCACCTGTTCCCATTTCCGAAATCTTACCTTTATGTAGCACAACACCACCAAATAGCTGCACATCGTAATGTACCATTTCCCATTTAATGAGTGCACCTCCCGCAGTCCATTCATTTTTGTAATGCGCCTCATCACCTTGAATTGTTACAAAGTCATGTTTTGTCGCTAGTTCACGATCGAAATCATTAGCTGTCACTATAATTTCTGAATTTTCAGTCAGACGACGGGCAGTATCTTTCATAATACTAAAAGCTTCCGGCAAAACTTCATCCAATACTTCTTCGTATTTGGAGGTAATTTCTTTTTCAAGTTTGTCTATTTCGACATAGACATTCTCACGGAGGTCAATCTCAGTTTCTTCTATGTTTGCCTTGAGTTCAGCTATGCGGGCAACTTCAGCAGCAACATAATCCTGAATTCTTGTTTTCAGAGTTTCTGTACGAGCCCTCAATTCATCATTCGTAAGTGTCTTTATTTCTTCATAAACCACTTTAATTTTATCCACTATAGGGGTTATTTCCTTTAGGTCACGTGTCCCTTTGTTTCCCAATATCTTTCCTAAAAAATCATTAAATCCCATATATTTCAATGTTTTATATTATTGTATCAATGTATTTCTGTTTGTATCGTCTGTTTTTCTTAAAAAGACTGACAAAGATAGTATTTTTTCGTGTTAAAAACGAGTAATAAGCTATTTTATTAGAGAACGTTCTTAAAACAAAAAACGCTCAAAATTTCTTTAAAGCGTTTAAATTGTAAATAGTAAATGTTTTAATAGTGCACGTCTTAGGTGTTCATACCACCACAAACATTGATTACTTGTCCACTCACATAGCTTGATAAATCAGAAGCCAGGAACAACGTCACTTTCGCCACTTCATCAGGACTTCCTCCACGACGTAATGGAATTGATTCGTTCCATTTTACACGTTGATCTTCACTCAGTGCATGAGTCATCTCTGTTTCAATAAAACCAGGAGCGATTGCATTAGCACGAATACCACGTGAACCTAATTCTTTTGCAACCGATTTAGCTAAACCAATCATGCCTGCTTTTGAAGCTGAATAGTTTGCTTGCCCTGCATTCCCAGAAACACCAACCACAGAACTCATATTGATAATACTGCCGTTTCTTTGTTTCATCATGATGGGAGTTACAGCATGAATAAAGTTGAAGGCCGATTTCAGGTTTACATTGATTACTGCATCCCACTGGCCTTCACTCATTCGCATCATTAAACCATCTTTGGTGATGCCGGCATTGTTTACCAGGATATCAATATGTCCGAATTCTTTCTGGATTTCATTGACAACTGTATGAGTTTCATCAAAATTGGCGGCATTTGAAGCATATCCTTTGGCCTTTACTCCTAGAGCTTCAATTTCGCTTTGTGTTGCCAGGGCATTTTCGTCGATGTTCAAATCGGTAAATGCGATATTAGCTCCTTCACTTGCAAGTTTTAGGGCAATTGCTTTTCCAATACCACGTGCAGCTCCGGTTACGATAGCTACTTTTCCTTCTAATAATTTCATGTTTATGATTTTAATTATTTAACAACCAAGTTATATTGCCTTTATTCAAATTTTTACGTTTTAATAAAAGTCACTTCTATAAAAATAAAATATAAATCGGTATTTCTAAAATGAACTATAAAAATTTCGGGAGCAAAGATAGTGCTTTTTTCGCAAACCAGTAAAAAACCTGCATAAAATGCACACTTTTGTGCATAAGAAAGAGCATTCAACAAAGTTAAATGCTCTTTCTTATCTTTTATATTTAGAATTATTGTTGTCCGATAATGCTTTCTAAGCGTTCATAGAAACTAGAAACTCATCATTATTATCGGTTCTCTCCATCCTGTCTTTGAGAAATTCCATAGCTTCCATGGAATTCATATCCGCCAGGTGACGGCGAAGTATCCACATGCGGTTCAATGTATCCTGATCGAGCAACAAATCATCACGACGGGTACTTGAAGCCATAATATCAACAGCAGGGAAAACTCGTTTGTTGGACAGTTTACGGTCCAGTTGAAGTTCCATATTACCTGTTCCTTTGAATTCTTCGAAGATTACCTCATCCATTTTTGAACCTGTTTCAGTCAAAGCAGTTGCAATAATGGTCAAACTGCCTCCGTTTTCAATATTACGGGCAGCGCCAAAGAAGCGTTTTGGTTTGTGTAATGCATTGGCATCCACACCACCTGAAAGGATTTTACCGGAAGCTGGTGAAACAGTATTATAAGCACGAGCCAAACGTGTAATAGAGTCTAGCAATATAACTACATCCTGACCACATTCCACCATCCGCTTTGCTTTTTCATGAACCATGCTGGCCACTTTCACATGGCGTTCTGCCGGCTCGTCGAAAGTAGACGAAACTACTTCGGCACGTACACTTCGTGCCATGTCGGTAACTTCTTCAGGACGTTCGTCAATCAATAACACGATCATGTATACTTCCGGGTGATTGGCTGCAATGGCATTGGCAATGTCTTTCAATAAAACGGTCTTACCTGTTTTAGGTTGAGCTACAATCAATCCACGTTGTCCTTTACCTATTGGACAAAATAAATCAACAATACGGGTCGAAAGGGTATCGTTCTTACCACTGCACAGATTAAACTTGACATCAGGGAAAAGAGGAGTAAGGTGCTCAAATGGAACTCGGTCGCGAACATATTCCGGTGAACGACCATTTATTTGTGCTACCTTAATAAGTGGAAAGTATTTTTCGCCTTCTTTCGGTGGACGAATTGCTCCTTTAACTGTATCACCGGTTTTCAACCCGAACAGTTTGATTTGCGACTGCGATACGTAAATATCATCTGGAGAAGCCAGATAATTATAATCGGCTGACCTTAGAAAACCATATCCATCTGCCATCATTTCCAAGGTACCAGTTCCTTCGAGTATGCCATCAAAATCGAATTGTTTTTCGACTTTTTCCGGACGCTGGTTAAACTTGTTGCGATTATTCCCGTTATTCCCAGTATTGATATTAGTATTGATTTTAACGGGTCTGCCCTCTGGTACTTCCGGATTGATTTTTATCAGTTCTGTATCGCCTTCAACAGTTTCTGTTTCTACAAATAAAGTTTCTTCACCATTGGAGTCATTTTCTTCCGTCCGGTCTTCCAGCACAAATACTTTGGTCAGTGTTGGTTTGGTCGTTACAATAGTTTCGGGTTCAATGATTTGAACTTCTTCAACAACCGGTTTTTCGATGACCGTTTTATTTGATTTAGGTTGTTTTGGTTTATTCGGTTTTTTTGCTGCTGGTTTGGCTGTTGTAGAAGTAGCAACTTCAACCAACTTATCTTCAACAGAAACAGGTTCTGCCTGTTTTACTACTGCTGGAGCTTGTTCTTTCACAACTTTTGGAGAAACTTTTTGTGCTTGAATTTCTATTTGTTTTGCTGCATTTTGTTGAGTAGCTAACAATTTTTGTTCTGGAGTTTTCTTAATAGGAACACGTAACCTTTTTTTACGGTCAATTTCCTGAATTTCGTTGGAGATAGTTTTTCGTTGTGCATTGACAACGGCTTGTTGATCTAGTATATCATAGACCAATGTTTCTTTTTTAGCTGAATTAGAAACTTTAAGACCTAATTCTGTTGCGACGTCCTTCAATTCGGACAGTTCTTTCGCATTCAATTGCAAAATGGTGTAATTACTCATAAAGTGATGAATATACGTTTTGGGGAGATTTTCCTCTTGGAAAAAAACGTTGTTGTTGTGAATGTTATTTTTGATTGTGATTCAAATGCAGGACAGCATTTGTGATTCGTAAACATTGCAAATTTACGACTATATTTTGATTAAGCAAATAATTGTCGTATTTTTATTTGATTTTTATCTATCTGTACGAGAATAACCATTGCCCATAGATAAATAAAAATCTTTTTTAACGAAATCCGGACCATTCTCATACAAACATAGAAATCTAATATAACTGATCCTCTGATGTTTTAGCTTGTAAAATCTTGGTATAACAACTTAATGCTAAAAACTTAGCACTATTTTAGTCCTTCATTCCCCGTATCCAACATGGCTTTCCATTCTCCTTTCGAATTTTTATGCCAGATAGTAGTGTATGTTCCTTCCTGTGAAATACTTTTTGTAACTTTATCCGTAACTTTGTAAGTTCCGTAGGTATATCCCAACTCCCCTGAAACAGAAATTTTACCAAACTTAGGTTCCCAGGTCAAAGTAAATGTATTATCGCTTTTACTTAAAATTATTTCTTTGATTTCTTTATATCCTTCTATAGGGGGACTATGAGGTGTTAATGTAACTCCTGCAGAATCAAACATGGCTAAAAATGCTATATTCCTGCCTTTCTCTGCTGAAAGAAAAGAATAGTATTTGTCTGCATCTATTATACTTTTAGGATCATCTAAAACCATTGATTGCCGGCATGAAGTAACTGACAAAATCAATAACACACAAATTGTGTAAGTAGTTCGTGAAAAAGATAAATTCATATATTTAAATTATTAGGTTCTTTAGAGTATTTGAACATAAATAATATTCTATGATAATAAAAGTTTTTGTAATTCAAAGTAATAGCTCTATCTTTTAGGTAGATATTTAAATAAAAGAATCAGATACATTATTGAGTAATAATCATATTTACTGTAATTTATTTTTTGAATTCAGATGTATAAGTATCACTCTTTCATCAAAGTATCTTTTGCTTTTAACAATGCTTCCCGTTCAATTGCCGATATCTTTGGATACTCCAGGTTAAGCTTTTTAAGTTCGTTGCAAATAATTTTTCCAACAATATATCGGGAATACCACTTTTCATCTGCCGGAATAATAAACCATGGGGCATCTTTTGTGCTGGTATTTCGAATAGCATCTTCGTAAGCCAATTGATAAGCATCCCAATAAGCTCTTTCTTTTAAATCAGCTGCCGAAAATTTCCAGTTCTTAGTAGGATCGTCTATCCTGTCCAGGAAACGTTTCTTTTGCTCAGCCTTAGAGACATGCAAAAAGAATTTAAGTATTGTAGTATCATTTTCGGTCAGGTTCTTTTCAAACCGGCATATCTGCTTATATCTATTCTCCCAGAAAGATTTATTGATATCATCCACCGATTTGATATTGGCATGTTTTTCGTTTAATATAAACTCGGGATGAACTTTTGTTATCAAGACATTTTCGTAATGCGAACGGTTAAAGATTCCTATTTCACCTTTAGCGGGCAGGGCAATATAGTGACGCCAAAAGTAGTCATGATCCAGTTCAATGGTGGAAGGTTCTCTGAAACTTGTCACATGAACCCCTTCAGGATTTACTCCCGACATGATATGCTTAATGGTTCCATCTTTCCCTGCTGCATCCATTGCCTGAATGATAATTAGTACGGAATGGTGCTTATCGGCATACAAGACATCCTGTAAGGAGGATAGCTCTTCTACATCCTTTTGTATTAATAATTCTCCCAGCTCTTTGTCAATATCTTTCTTCTTAATTTCCGTTGGGAAATCAGACCACGAGAACTTCATTCCTTCTTTGATCTTAAAATCATCAAAATCCAACATCTCTTTCTTTGCCATTGTATATCTTTCATTTATTAAAACGCCACATTACACCTCAAACCCTTTAATATGGGTATTTTGGATCAAAAAATTATCTATTTTTTCCCTTATTTTGATTGGAGAAACAACAATACTGTATTCAACATTAACTACATCATTTTGTTTCCCGATTTTATTTCTCACATATCGTATTTGCAGACCCTTCATTTCTTTTTCCAGTGCCTCTAACGAATAATCAGCTGAAATAAAATGTATTTCGTATATTTTCACCTGATACAGAGTGTCAAATAATCTTTCAAATCTAGATAGTGCGATCATAACCAACAAAACCAGTATTACCACAAATGAAGCTAACACATAATGCTGAAATCCGATACACATGCCAATAGCGGCTGACATCCAGATAATGGCAGCGGAGGTAATGCCCCGCACTGTAGCTCCCTCTTTAAAAACCACCCCTGCACCGATAAAGCCAATGCCCGTAACGATATTGGATGCTATCCGGTCACCACTTTGCATGGTAGCCGATAGAATACTAAACAGGCACGAGCTAACACATATCAGGATCATGGTTCTGAACCCGGCCGGCTTACTGTGGTATTCACGTTCTAATCCAAGAATAGCTCCTGCTGCCAGGGCTCCTAATATTTGAAAAATAGGTTCTGTTTCAAATTGCATAATTCAGTTTTATACTTGATTCTTTTATCTTGGATATGAAAAGAGTATTCAAATTATAACGATAAATAATAAAAATGGTTCGAGCTCTCATCGTGATTTTGCATATTTATCTATTCGTTTAAAAGCCAGTTTTGAACTGATAATGGCCATGGGCAATCCCGCACCCGGAATGGTAGATGCTCCCACATAAAATACATTCTTAAATTTCTCATCAAAATTTGCCGGTCTGAATGCTCCAATTTGAAGCATGCTGTGCGATAACCCCAATCCACTTCCTCTGTGAAGATTGATCTGTCTTTCCCAATCCAGGGGGGTATAAATTGTTTTTGAAATTATTTCAGTAGAAATGTCTTTGTCTATTCTTTTTGAAAAATCGGCAATGATACTGTTTACGATTTGATCTTTATCGTCCCACGATGGTTTAAAGAGTAAATTAGGTACCGGACAGACAAAAAACAAACTCTCACAACCCTCCGGAGCACATTCTGTGTTATGTTTAGAAACTACATTTACATAGTAATAAGGCTTTTGCAATGAATCAGGATTCTGTGACACATTAGTTCCATACTCTTCAAAATTAGAGCCTAAATAATAATTATGATGATTCACCTGTGGTAATTTACATTTTATTCCTAGGTAAATTGTCAGATATCCCATGGTCCAGTTCATTTCATCCATTTTCTGAATAGAAAATTTTTCACGTTGGAACACTTTGCCCCTGAATACAGCTGCATCAGCATTCACCAAAAAGATATCCGCGGTCCATTTTGCACCTTTCTGGTCGATAAAATGATCTAGTTTTTTATTCTTGTTTACAAATTCTACTATCTCGGTATCATAGGTAATTTTTACGTTTTCCTTTTTTAATTCATCCACAATTCCTTCTACAATTTTATACATGCCACCTTCCACATTGAAATACCCGTCATGCTTAAATTCAGTGTAGGATAGAAGTGTGTACACAGCCATCGTGTCGAAAGGTGTTCGACCCAGGAAAAAGGCTACTAAGGATACGATTTGTTGTGCTTCCTTTGAAGAAAAACTCCGTTTTACCTGTTTCCATAAGCTGATCAACAATACATCCAAATGCTTCGGGTTAACACGCATTAAGGTAATCAGATAGGAAAACACAGAATCAAAATTATTCTTTATCACCAAATCCACGGTATCATGAAATAAACTGCCCGATTTTTTAAGATATTTCACCATTTTCTGTTCAAAATCAGGTTCAATATCTTTAAACTGTTCGGATAGTTTCTTTATATCTTTGTATAAATGAAAGGTTTTCGGACTGTCACTGAAATTGACAGAATATAAGGGGTCAAGCTCAACATACTTGAAAGGCAAATCAATATTGCAATCCTTAGCAAACTCTTTGAACTCATACGACATGCTAAAAAAACTGGGTCCTGTATCAAATGTGAAACCATCTTTTTTTAATTGGTTTAATCTTCCTCCGGCCTGCTGGTTTTTTTCAATCAGTTGAACTTCATACCCCGTTTTGGCTAACCGTAATGCGGTTGCCAATCCACCCAATCCAGCACCTACTATCAAAACTTTCTGTTTCATGCAATAATTTATTTATTTGAGATTGAACTCGTTTTATTCTTTTATCATTTTCAATAATTCAGGATAGATTTCATTTTTCACCCATGTAAAACGGGGCTCTGCTTTCAGAACCTTGTCGAAATAAACTTTTGCAAGTTTATAATTCTTTATTTTGATATACGATTGACCAATAAGTGTCAGGACACTCAAATAGTTCCAGTCGTTTTTCAGTGAATTCCCATTTAATTGCATAAGTTGCTCCGCTTTTTTGAAATAGATCAAAGCTTCCTCTTTTGATCCTCCAAAGAGGGAAGGCATATAAAACAGACAATTCCCATACTGAATATATCCAAACGGATTTTTTGAATCCTGTACCATGGCTGTTTTTGCACATTCCAGGCTTTTAATGCCTAATACAGGGGCCTTATACTTGTTTAGGCCAATATGAAAACCCAAAAATGCCGATTTATACGAATTTACAACGGACAGGTTATAGTTCGCCTTTTCAAGTATTTTCAGATTCTCTTCTGCCAGTCTCAGGTAGTTTTCAGCTTCTTTCTTTTTTTGATTTCCCATGCTCCAGCCAATATAACCATACTGGTAATTCATCAGTTCAAGCAGAAAATCTATCGTTTTTGGCTGATGCTGGTTCATTTTGTCAATAATATTTTTCCATTTGCCCATATCACCAGTGATATAAGCTGAGTATATATCAGACTTATAATTTGCCTGTACCGATTGGAAAATAAAAACTGATAAAAGAATTGTCAGGAGACATTTCGACCTTTCCATTGGTATTCGTTTTTTAATTTACGTGATAAGGCTTTCAGGAGTATAAAACCCAAAGTCAGCTGTTGTGGTATGAACAACAGAAGATTTATAAATACATTTTGCCTGCTGATAGTAGAGATTATAATCCTGATACCAACTAACAGGATCAGGTATAAAATAAACGCACTTATTCCTGCACCTGGATACACTACAATAAACCCAAATGTTGTTATCAGCCAAAACAGGAAAGCTAAAACAAATGAATTTCCAAAAAAGGATACAACATTCTTCGAAAAACCATCAACTGCTTCATTAAAACCGGTATACATCCTGCATGAAATTCGTTCATCTCCTGTCGTACAGGCAATTGGAATGTTTAATTGTTTGTAATAACGTGCTATTTCTATATCTTCCACTTTATTCCCTTTCATTTTTTCATGAGGCCAAACTGGTTGATAGTTGTCTGCTTTAAAAAGCATAAACTGACCATTCGCAGCTGAGAGCGACTGATATTTTGTTTTCCGGACCAGAATAAGCGGCAATAATGATAACAAAATAAAATTCATGTTCGGAACCGTGATCCATTCACCTGGGGTTTGCATTTCCTGGGTAGGGAAAATACTCAGCAACCCCAGGTTGTGTTTCTCAGAGTTTGCTATTGATTGTAGGATGATATCCTTGCTCAAACGTACATCGGCATCTAAAAATAAAAAATACTTTCCATTCGCTTGTTTTGACAATTCATGGCAGGCATGGTTTTTTCCAAGCCAACCGGATGGTAACCCATCGGATTCTATCAGTTTTATCCTGTTATCCTGTTCCATGCACTGTCTGACGATTTCTCCCGTCTTGTCGGTCGACTGATCATCAAAAACCAGTATCTCGATATTTTTATAATCCTGCTTCTGTAAATCGGCTAAAATAAATTCAATGTTCAATTCCTCATTCCGGGCAGGAATTAATACAGAAACCAACCCTGTGAAATCAGTGTTTTGTTTGTTCAACTTCACTTTCATAAAAAGATTAGCCAGCACCACCCCGAATTGATATAGGGTAAAACCAATGACAAACCAGGCTGCAATGATCATGTTGTTTTAGTTAGGTTATTCTGGTTTTCAACACATTGCAGGTAAAAAGCATGATAACTATCCTGAACACTTCTTCCGGAAACAGTATTGTCGTAATCCTCAATGTAGAGATATATTCCGGGCTTTTTATACGAAAAATAATCTACCAGGTTTACCTGAAAAATCACCTGGTAATTTTCTTTATTCTTTAAAACCCGCACCATGCCGTTCTCAAAGTTGATATTTTGCTGGTGCATGGTTGTTATTTCTCCCTGTGGAAAAATCAAAACCATGTTGTTTGAGTCTGATAATAACTCAGAGGTATAATCCAGAGACTCCAGGACTGATTTCGACTTTTTATTGACTGAAAACCCTCCGGTATAATTAAAAAACCAAAATCTTCGAAGCTGGTCCTCCAGCATCATAAAATGAAATTTCCGTTTAAATACTTTTACATTCAAATACATGGACCAAAACCCATCCCACCAACTGATGTGGTTTGAAATCAATAATACCGGCAATTTTCTGTCTTGAAATTGACCCAGTACCTGTATCACTCCAAAGTGCTTCTTCATAATCCAAACGGAATATCGTTTGAAGAACGGATAGATCAGGAAATTATGTTTCGCTTTTAAAATCATAGCTCAATGTAAAAAGAGTAGCAGGATCAAAAAGAATATAAATTGGGAATAAAACAAATCCTTTGATACTGCATTTTCAGTCTTTATTCCAACCAGTTTTATCACACTCTGAAAAACGACTGCAATAATAAACCAGGCCAGGTAATTCCGAACGGGTACTGTTGTATCATGCCAGCTCCACATACCTGTTAAAGGTGCTATTTGCTCCAATACAACATCATAGGCAAGCATGCATGCAGAAGCAAGTAAAATCTTATAGATGGAAGGAATCGTGAGTTTTTCGAAGAGGGATGAAGTAGTATACACCAGAATCAACCAGTTCAGCCCGATAATTACCGGCGTATTCAGTACTTTAATTCCTAAATTAGGCCCATAACTGTACTCCCCAAAGATAATTCCGGTATTAACTCCTACCATTTCCACTATCAATCCCGATAAAAAAATACCCGCGAAAACAAGTACCGATGTTCGGTCAGAGGCTTGTCTTGGATGATACACAACGAGTAAAATAAACGACAGGATAAGTGCCAATGGAATTAATTTCTCGAAGTAAGGGTGGGATAGAGGGATTAAAAAACCGGCAAAGCCTACACTATAAAATACGGGTATGAATATCCGCACAATTTTATCTGTATTCAGTTTAAATTCCATGTATGGTCTCTATTTAAAAGATTTTCTTAAGTTTTGATATTAATAAAAGATTAAATAAAACCATGCTAAACGCATACCCAACATCTTCGACTGGTATCGTTAAAATCCGTATTCCCATGTTTTCCTGATCATTGTACCACACAACCTGATGATGAATAAAGCTTCCTGTTAATATGGCGTTTACTATGATAAACGGGATCAGGATCAGCAGAAAAGATACAAAAAAACTGCTGATCTGGTTTGTACTGTCAATGAATGCAAGCAATAAGGCTATGATGACAAGACTAAAAATATAAACAGTGTATGTTCTGTCAAAATATAACAGGATGATAATAGCATCCATTAAAATAAGAACCAGGATTATGCTACGGGTCCATTTCTGGTTCAATTTTAGCCCGGGAAAGTACAAAACCATGCATTCATGCAAAAACACACAGGCATAAGGGATGAATAGAAAGAAAAGCCATTCTTCCAATGGTAAATTTGCTATCATGATATTCAAATGATATCGTGAATCAAATCCCCAGACCCCAAACTTTGTCAGGTAAATATCCGCCAAGATATAAAATGCGGCAATAATCAGAATGGACGGAATGATATATTTCCATTGTTTATAAAACTTAAGCTTTTTATCAAAACTTAATAACAGCGGCACTGACAGGGAACTAAACATTAAAATCGTATAAAGCCACATAAACTAAGGTTTAAAAAAACGTGTAGGGAAAATCAACAGGCCAAAATTTTTAAAATCAGTTGCTGTATGAGGCCTGTGATGTGCCAGGTGTGCCCGTATGATAGACTGTACGTATTTTCCACGATTCTTAACCAGAAAAGGAATCTTTACACGCTGATGAATCAGAATATCGTGCACCAGGAAATAGGTAAATCCATACAGCGTGATTCCTGCTCCAATAAAAACAAGGTGTAAATTACCTGTTCCAAAACCAATGATGAGCAATAAGATAGCCGGAATGGCATACACAAGGAAGAACAAGTCATTTTTCTCAAAACCCGAAAACTGCATGTCTTCCATAGCCATTTTTTGTCGGTCATTCAGATGATGATCTTTATGCCAGCTCCATAAAAAGCCATGCATGACGTATTTATGATTCGACCATGCCACGAACTCCATCAGTCCATACGATACTATCAGCAATGCAATGTCTATCATAATTTATCAATCTGGATGTTGATAATATGGGAATTTACGTTCTCCACTATTTTTTTAAACCAGACGGTATACGCTGAAGGATTTATTTCAATATCAGTTTTTAAGTCCTTGTATGGTATGTATTTCCAATCCATCACTTCATCGGTGTTGATTATTGGAACCTCATCAGTTATACCCAGGAATACATGGTCGTATTCATGTTCAGTAAGTTCATTATCCAGTTTTTCCTTGTACGTAAAACTAAACAGTTCATCCAGATCACAGATCAGACCCATTTCTTCCATTAATCTTCGGTGGGCAGCCTGCTGGTTCGTTTCTTTCGGATATGGGTGCGTACAACTGGCATTCGTCCACAGTCCGCTGGAGTGGTATTTATCATTCGCCCGCCTTTGTAATAGCCATTCTCCGTTGGTGTTGCAAATGAAAATAGAAATGGCACGGTGCAGCAAAGCCTTCCGGTGTGCTTCCATTTTCCCCATGATTCCTGTTTCAGTATCATTTGAATCTACTAAGATCACATACGTTTGATTCATGCTCTTAAATCAGTTTAAATTTGATAACCAGGATTGCTTTTAATAATAAGACTATCTTTTTTACATCAGGAATGCGTATTCTGTTTTCCATTATTTTACCGGCAGGGGTATGTTCAATTTTCTGCAATAAGTTTTTGTAATAATAATAGGCAAGCAAAACCGATAGTTTAGCGTCTTTAGGGAGTTTCTTAATACCTTCGAATGCATCTTCAAAATCATGGTTTATCTGAAGTATTACCTGTTCTTTTGTCGTTTCATTAAAATTATCGTTCTTAATTTCAGGAAAGTAACTTCTATCCAGGTATTCCATATCAGTTTTTAAATCACGCAGGAAATTGACCTTTTGAAATGCAGAACCCAGTTTCATAGCCGGCTTTTTCAGTTCGTTAAAATAAGCATCATCCCCATTACAAAATACTTTCAGGCACATCAACCCGACTACATCAGCTGAACCATAAATGTATTCATCTATTTCCGTTTGGTTGGTATAATCCTTTTTTAATAGATCGGCCCGCATACTGTTCAGAAACGACTGCACATATTCATTGGGAATGTTGTATTTACGGACAGTCAGCTGGAACGAATGCAATACCGGATTCAGGCTAATACCCTGGTTGTAACTTTCAAAATAATCTTTTTCGAATTTATTTAACAGATATTCCTTATCATACTCGTGAAAAGTATCCACTATTTCATCAGCAAGCCGTACAAATCCGTAAATGCTTGTAATGGCATCCTGCATCTCATGGTGGAGTGTACTGGTAGCCCAAAAAAAGGATGTACTGTATTGTTTGGTTATCAGGGTCGAAATCTGATTGGCAGTCTGATTGTATAATATCATGGTTTATAATTTGTTACTAATTAATATTTGAATCAAATCACGAATCACTTAGTTGCAATATTTCTGATCATTCCTTTAAATATAAACCCATGAAAGGGAAGCATACAGTACCAATAAAGCCGGCCCCACAGGCCCAACGGTCTGAAAGTAGCGGTTTGGGTTAGCAGGTTGCCTGCTATCTTGAATTCAAGCCACGCCTCGCCGGGTAATTTCATTTCGGCAAATAGCAACAGTCTTTTCTCGTTTTTGTCCGCCAGCAATACCCTCCAAAAGTCTAATGATTCACCGGGTGATATTTCTGTTTGACTTTTCCGACCCCGTCGCATACCCACGCCCCCGGATAACTTGTCCAGAAATCCCCTGGTTTCCCAGAGCCAGGTGCCATAATACCAACCGTTACTGCCACCTATCGACCATATTTTTTGAAGTGCTATATCGCTATTTTGCAATGGTATTATACGTATATCTTTAAAGCAACCGTTTACCGGAACTTCCATGTATTGTGTTATGCCTTTTTCCAGCACATTGCTCGTTTGTGCGTCAATCCAACTGGATAGTACCTGGTTCTGTTCAATCATGTCAAATGCCAGTCTGATCGACGTATCGTAATCAATTAGTGAGATATGAAACATCTCAGCCAGGGTATTGGGATGGCAAATTACTTCTATTTTCATACTGTTGACCAGGTTCTTTGCCAGCGCGTACGAAGTGGAAGTTACAAAATAAAGCCAATAAGAAGATATGCGGGGAGTCATCACCGGTACAACCATGATTCGCCGCTTCAAACCCCTTATAGCTGCAAAACGTAAAAGCATTTCCTTGTAATTCAAGATGTCAGGTCCACCGATATCATAGCTTTTATCGAATGTCTCCTTTTGATCTGCCACAGCATTCAAAAACTGAATAACATTACGGATTGCAATTGGCTGGCATTTCGTATTCAACCAACGGGGGGTTATCATGAAGGGTAACTTTTCAACCAGATCCCTGATAATCTCAAACGAAGCACTCCCGGACCCGACAATGATGCCCGCTTTCAGGGTTGTTAAGGGGAAAGTGCCTGAGGAAAGGATACTTTCGACATTCTTACGCGAAGTCAGATGTTTTGATAGCTCAATGTCATTGGTTATCCCGCTTAAATAAATTACCTGCCTGACATTGGTTTTCCCAATGCAGTCCCTGAAATTCTCAGCACACAGTGTTTCCATGCTTTCAAAATTCCCCGTTTGGGTCGACATGGAATGAATCAAATAATAGGCAATATCAATATCGGAAGGTATTGCTGCCAGGGTTTCAGCCTTTAAAAAATTCACTTCCAAAACGCTTAACCCCATTTGGACATACTTTGATGAGTCGAACCTGCTTTTATCGCGCACACAACAGATAACTTGATGTCCGTTTTCAAGCAAAACAGGCAACAAACGTTGGGCAATATATCCGGTAGCTCCCGTAAGCAGTATCTTCATGGTGTTTGCAGAGGATTAATTTGAAAGCTTTAATAACAATTTTAATCGCTGGAAGATAACAATAATATAACAAACAATAAATCTATTTTACAAATGTAATCATGTTCTGACTAAATAAATTATCGAAATTTATTTTTTTTAATTTATTTTTTTTGTGAATACCTTCATTTAATCTGAAATATATTCCTTTCCGAATTATATTCCTGAAAAAACCAATTTCTTCTTTTGCTTTAGAATATCTGTCAATTAGTTAAACACATAACAGTATGAATAATACCAGATTATTTTTTATAAAATCTTGTGGATCAAATAACGTTTATTATTGATATGAGTATTTATGACTAATTGGAAATTACCTCAATCAATAGGGTAGGAGTTGTACTTAAAATTATAACAACTAAATATTATTATTGTTCGGAGTGCTTTTTCATGGTAATATTGAGAACTGAAGGTATACAGATCTCCCATTTAAATGATTTCAGGATCATGGTTCTGAACCAGGCCGGCTTACTATGGTATTCTCGTTCTATCCCAAGAATAGCTCCTGCTGCCAAAGAGGCCAGAATTTGTAGGATATGTTCGAATTCAGGTTGCATAAAATGATAAAATTAAAATGCGAAAGTCAATTTACTTATTAAATGAATAAGAACCAATCAGGTAGGTGATAAGAATATTAACTATAACATAAAAATACTCTAAATGGTGCGTTTAATATGGTGAATAACACAAACTGTAATTAGTTTTTTAATACCCTCTATTCGTTCACTAACTTATACTTGCTCATCTATAAGTTACATTTATAAGTCAACTAAGAGTCAAAATACAAGGTAAATAAGTAAATGACAGACAAACAATTAACGAAAAATGATAAATGTAAAGATTTAAGATTTATGGTTCCAACATTGAAGAAGGGATAGAGCAATATTACTTAATCAACGATTGCTCTGTTCAAGATTTAAATATTGTTTTGTTGTTATGACTGTTGAATAGTAATAATCCAATGCAGCTAAAAAACTATTCTGAACATCTTCAGCCTTCACTTTTTGTACGTTTATTTCAAGGTCTTTAGTTGCACAAGCATCTCCAATCACAATGCAGTTATATCCGGCATCTTTGGCAGCTCTGGTCGTTGCATCAACACACATGTGTGTCATCATACCGCATATCACTAAATCAGTAATATCTTCAGATCTCAAGTAATCCGACAACCCGGTATCTTTAAAACTATTGGGATAATGTTTTATGATTACTTTTTCCTGTTCTAGCGGGGTTACATTTTTATGGATTTCAACACCTTTCGTATTTGGCTGGAAAAATGTTGCTGCAGGATTTGTTGCAATATGCTGAATGTGCACTACAAGCAAACTATCAATTCTAAATTTGTCAAGAATCAATCGGGCATTTTTACTTGCTTTATCAGAGCCGGAAAGGGTCATTGTACCTCCTTCGAAATAATCATTCTGAATATCAATAATCAATAAAGCTGTCTTCATATTTTATTTCTGTTTTAGTAGATAGTTCTTTTCTGCAGTTTAAACAACATCCGTTATGAACGCTCATTTTCATTCCGAAAATGCTGCAAGTCAGTATCATTTGTTACGCTTATTTTACAGACCTCTCCCTAAATCCGTCTCCAGGGAAGAGGGACTTTACTGAGTGAGATTAACGAGATGGGTCTCTTTATTCCGCTCCAGTGTTCCCTTTCTCCTGAAGTCTTAAGCTGAATAATCCTAATATCGTAATATAAAATCAAATAATAAACTAATTACTTTGATCCAAAAAGATAACCGACAAAAGCTGTTACGGCCATTGCAATAGTTCCCCAAAAACAAATCCTTAGTATTCCTTTTGATATACTTGAACCGCCTGCTTTTGCAGCAACTGCACCAGACAAAGCCAGGAATACAATCGATAAAGAATACTGATAAACGACCATATGATTCACCGGTGCAAACAAAGAAACAAACAACGGTAACAGACCACCCGTAATAAAAGAAGCACCGGAAGCTAATGATGCCTGCAATGGCTTTGGCCGGGTAATATCATTAATGCCTAATTCATCGCGGGCATGAGCTTGGAGGACATCATGTTCAGTAATTTGCAAGGCTACCTGCATGGCCAGGTTACTATCTAAACCCCTGTTTTCATATAGTTTAGCCAGTTCTTTCAATTCCGCTTCCGGCATTGTTTCCAGTTCCCTTTTCTCTCTTTTTAAGTCGGCAGTCTCAATATCCGACTGTGAACTCACTGAAACATATTCACCTGCTGCCATTGACATAGCTCCGGCAACCAGGCCTGCTATGGCCGCCAAAACAATTGGATCACGGCTATGGCTTGCTGCAGCTATACCGATTGCGATACTTGTTGTCGAAAGAATGCCATCGTTTACGCCTAAAACTGCTGCTCTAAGCCAGCCGCTTCTATGTACATAATGTTTTTCAGATTCCATTGGTTAGTAAATTATCTTGTTCTGCCTGAAAATAATCGAAGTTTAAATATCAAATATACAGGTCACAGATCTATTTTCCCTTGTCTGGAAAAATCCAGATTGAACACAATGCGTATCCGGTCCTTTATTGATCCGGTAATGGTTTGGATATTATTAGTAACCAGTAATGGAATATGAATCTCAAAAAGATTCCATAAACCTGCTTTTATCCCGGCTTCTCCGAAAAAAGGAGAAGTATTGGTTAATCCTAAACCATGATCGTTTAGCAATAAGTTGACAAAAGGTTTAATCCCTATATGTCCGACTTTACCGGGGAAACTACTCGATAAGGAAAAAGAAACCAGCCAGTTGCTATATCCGAGTTTCTCGTTTACCGGGGATACAAGGCCTCCTTCTGAAATAGTCATTTGCCTGGAAAAGAATGAAGTTGGGAAAACACTAAACCGATCGGGATAAACACCCTCATATAGATATTGGTCACGACCACTTCTTCCACCCGGAGCAAGGTAATAAAAAGAATTGGATGATGCACTTTTCAACATGGTTCCTGCAAATAAACGTATTTCAAGTCCGTTTTTACTTCCTGTATAGCTCTGTTTATAATTAAAATCAACTGATGCCTTTTGAAAAGCTTTTCCCGATTCAAAAGAAACCAACAACCCAAATGGATTCACCAGGCTTATTTTTTGCACTTCATAACCAAGTTGAACATACTGATTCAACCTGGCATTCTCCATATTCTCTACTTGATACAGATCCGAAGCCAGGATATAACGTCCGTAAGCATGTTGCCTGATTGGGTTTGTTGCTTTATTTGTCCTGAAATTAATATCCAGTCCTGCCATAATTTTATCATAGTTTTTATCGCCCGGTGCACCAAATTGCGTTCCTTCCAGCGTAACTTTAGCCAGCCTAATAACGTTATTGTAGGGGGTTATGTTGTATGAAATCTTTCCATAACCGGCAAACTTTGAATTATTAAACGTGTAGAATGGCATAATAAGATATTCAAAGGGCTTGGGTATTAAAAAACCATTATGCACCGCCATACCAATCATAAAACCATCTTCCTGGTTCCAGTTGGCAGCCGGAATATACATGAATGAATGTTTTTCCGGGTCTTCAATACTGAATAATAATTGAGGCTGAACGGGATCGGCTTTCGGGAAAAGGCCTTTCGTATGAATATTGTTATTGAGCCGGTCAAGCTCAGGCATGACATGGTCGGGATCAATTTTAAACTCTGTAAAATTGCCCGATGGGATGTCAATCCATTGCTGCCCGGCAAAGCCATCCACCCAGCGTTCGAAACATACTGAATCTTTATCAAACCCGGCTATAAGCAGTGGGGAATGCATTTCACCCACATTCTGAATCAACAGTTTTCGGTTTTCATAACGCACCATTTTATAGTCAAGCCGTTTGGTTGTACCTATCAGGTCATCAAAAAACCAACGTAAGTCTTTTTCGGTATGCAATTCAAACACCCGGCGAAGGTCATCGGGTTGTGGATGTTTAAATCTCCATAACCGGTAATAATCATGAATGATTGAATCAAACAAGGAATCGCCAAGATATGCCCTCAGGTAATTAAAACCAATAGCTGCCTTATTGTACGGAATAAGGGTATAATTCATGACGGTATAATCTGTGGAAGTAAGGTTAGCCGGTTGTTCCCGGTTGCTGCGTGCGGGAATAAGCCATTCGTACTCCATCATTCGCTGCATAGGAATTTTATCTACATGAAAAAATTTCGCCTGTCTCTCTTTCTTTAAATAGTTCTCCCACAATTTTTTATCAGGATACCTTTTTGTCAGATATCTCACCTCGTATGATGTAGTCATTCCTTCATCCAGATACGGGAACCTGCGTTCATTAAAACCCAGTGCTCCGTAAAACCAGTTATGACCTGCTTCGTGGGCAATCACTTTATCCAGCGAATACCCATCTTCGGTAAGTCCAATAACCGTAATGCCCGGATATTCCATTCCCAGGCCGGCATTCAGAGCACTTTGAACTGCCGTAAAACTGCTGTAGGGATAATCACCTATCCAGGCTGAAAAGTCCAGTATAGCATGGTTAATATAGGGTATGGCATTTTTCCATAAGTCAGCCTGCTGATTGGTAAACATCAACCAGGTAGTCACTTCTTTACCCGAATTTGGCAGAATAACCTTACTTTTCAGTACATGAAACCTTTTATCGGCAAACCAGGCAAAATCATGTATATTATCTCCGGTATACTGCAATGTTTTCAGTCGCAGGGAAGAAGGTGGAAAATCAAATGTTCCTTTTACAGAAGAGGGAATCCGGGTTGTATCAGCAGCAAGTTTATCCAACAGGTCAATCTCCTGTTTATTTTGCAGGTTGCCCGTTGCCCCGACAATGTAGTTTTCTGGCAGCGTAATGCGGACATCAAAGCTTCCAAATTCGGAATAGAACTCACCCTGATCGAGATACGGCATCTGATGCCAGCCAGTATTATCATAAACAGCAGGTTTCGGATACCATTGTGAGATTTGATAAGACTCCCCGATATGCCCCAATCTTGAAGTGACACCTTTTGGAATCTTTACATGAAAAGGAGTAGAGATGCTAATAGTGGTTCCGGGATAAAGGGGTTTGTTCAACATTATCCGGCAAATATCCGGTTGGTTCGGCAGGTATTCCCAGCGTACTGGTTGATTGTTGACTTTAAAGTCCAGGGAATCTATATATCCTTTCAGTGCCGGATCATTAAACAACCGTTCTTTCCCTTTTGAACTGAATAATTGCTTTGCCAAATCGGTTTTATTATTTGAGTAAGCATTCGGCCATAGGTGAAAATAAATAAGTTGAAGGGTGTCCGGGGAATTATTGATATATTCCACTGTCTCGAAAGCTGAAAGTTCGTGGCTTTTATCATTCAGGGTCACATCGATGGAATAGGTTACTTTTTGCTGAAAATAGGGTTGTGCAAAAGTTTTTGGAAATATCCCAATAATCATTATACAAACCAACCTTGACAGCTTTGATGTAGTTATACTGAAATGTTTCCAATTATTTTGCACAGTTCGTTAATTTTGAATTAGTAGATTTAGAAAAAGAGTCCTGCAAAAAATACAGGACTCTATTTTACTGTAACAACACGAATGTTAGTGCAGTTGGTTAGTTAAGGACTCCTTTTTATAGGATGATCAACAAAAGTATAATAATCAAAATTGTACTACCACCTACATAAAGATAAACACCATCTTTGTGCATAGTTGCCTTAATTTCTTTTACTTCGTTTTTCAGTTCCTTTTTCTCGCTGGCAGACATTTCAGATTTATCCATATCACGGATTTCTTCAACTCTTGACCTGTAACTGCTTATTTCTTCTTCAGATAATTTACTTCTGCTTTCAGTAGTAGTTTCTGCTGCATTTGACGAACTTTTAGCTGCAAATGTAGGTACTGCACTTAACGAAAATATCGCTAATAGTGCAAAAAAAATAGTTTTTTTCATTTTCGGATGTTTTAAATTAATTCTCTAAATTGATCGATGTAAAAGTAGTGGATAAGGGGAGGGTAGTTGTTACATAATTCCACAAAAAACTTACATAATTCATAGATAGATATTGAATATAAAAACATTCTAATAACGGGTTAAACAGATAAAGAATGGAGTATAATTCAAAATAATGAGTACTTAAGTAATAAGAATAATATAATGTCGTATTTATTTGGTAATGTCACTTAAAAGTGGTATATTTGTCTCAATATGAGATATATAATACTGAAAACAGAGGAGATATTAGCACTAGAATTGCTCTTTAAAACAAGCACTAACAATACAATTAGAAAACGTAGTCAATGCCTTCTTCTATCCCATCAAAAACGCACGATAATTGATCTATCAAAGGTTTTTGGCATAAATAGAAGAACTATTGAACGTTGGTTTGATAGTTGGGTTTTAAATGGAGTTGAATCACTTCCCATTGAGCCTGGCAGAGGAGTAAAAACTCGTCTAAAAGGTTATGAGAAAGAGGTTTCACAGCAAGTAGAACTTCATAGTCGCAATTTAAAGAATGTAATTTCATACTTCAAAGAGCATCATAATATAATAATCTGCAAAAAGACTTTGCAGAATTTTTTAAAAGATGCTCAGATATAGTTGGAAAAGAGCTCGTTTATCTTTAAAACATAAACGTAATCAGGACCTATTTGAAATTAAACAAGCACAAATAGAAATCTTTAAAGAATTGGAAGATAGCGGATATCTTGATCTTTATTATGGAGATGAAAGTCATTTTGGACTTACGCCCAATGTTCCATATGCTTGGCAAAGAAAAGACAATCCAATATTGCTACCTGCAGCTAAAGGTAAATTTCTAAATGTAGTAGGTTTAATGACTCGTAAAAACAACTTGTTTTTTGAAGTACTTGAAACCACATTTGATACAGATAAGATTATCAGCTTTATAGACAGTTTTGTAGCACAAACAATTAAGAAGACTATTGTGATACTAGATAATTCTCCAATTCATAAGTCAAAGAAATTCATTGCAAAAATGGTAGAATGGAAAGA
>Ga0302203_1000172_pt1 | contig 27807 bp, 26 predicted proteins | sample II_Fen_E1_1_FD_194576 | JGI IMG/M metagenome (GOLD analysis project Ga0302203, IMG submission 194576) | Peat permafrost microbial communities from Stordalen Mire near Abisko, Sweden - II_Fen_E1_2 | ecosystem: Environmental > Terrestrial > Soil > Wetlands > Permafrost | place: Sweden: Abisko...
GAATTTTCATATCAAATATTTAAACCTTTAAATTGAAATTATTGAAAAAGAATGACTTGATTGAACGGGTGCTCATTTTTTCATGATTGCAAAGATAATCATTTTCAACAGACCTGAATTTACATTTCACGTATAATTGATTGGCAAATGCCAGGAATACGCTAATATCTTAATTCGCAGAAATATTTGCGTGTCCCGTTCTGTTTCAGTGTATGCTCCTATTTACCTCTTTCTACTCCAACGGGAATATGGCATCAGAATCACAAGGTGATCACTCCCTGCCTTTTTTTGCAGAACAGTTCCACCTTCATGTCGCTGTCAGTTCGCTGGTATTCCATATATGTTCCATATATATTCCATATATAACCCGTATATGTTCCATATTTATATAGGTACGGAATATATAAGGAATATGTACGGATTACTAAGGGATGATGTACGGTTTAACCTAAATGCCGTGACGAATGAGAAGTGAAGTGACTCTGGAGCCAAACGGGGGAAGGTGTAGGTGTATTTATTTAGGTGGCTATTTCTATTTCGTTGGACAAAAAGTTTATTCGTTTTTAATTAGCAGAGCCGGCCTGTAAAACACTCCTGTTTTAAGAGTAAAAAGTAGAGATAAGCATCCTCAATACCTACCGGTAAAATTGTTAATACTCTTGAAATAACACTGTCCGGAAGGATTGAATTTTATACGTTAATACATTTTTCAGGCTTTGTATTTTAGTTGACTTAAAAAAGCTTATTTCTATTTGAACGTGAAAATGCGTATTGAGTGGGTGGATTAATTTTATTATCTTTGCCAATCGGTATTAAAAATTGTTGGTTAAATCCATGATTATGACATTCAAGTCATTGCGTTTTTTAAGTGAACGAAAGTTGTAATTAAGATGAGCCAGTGAATTTTAGTGTCGGGATTACATAAAATTGTCTCATTAATTTCTAATTAAATTATTTCAAAATGGGTAAAATAATCTCGTTAGCAAACCAAAAAGGTGGGGTAGGAAAAACGACAACAGCCATTAATCTGGCTGCCTCGTTAGCTTCGCTTGGTAAAAAAGTTTTGTTAATAGATGCCGATCCTCAGGCAAATGCTTCATCGGGACTAGGGATAGATATTCGTTCATTAGAATTTACGATTTATGAATGTCTGATTGATAATGTGCCTCCCATACAAGCCATTCATCCTACTGCAGTCGAAAACCTGTTTATTCTGCCTTCTCATATTGATTTGGTGGGAGCTGAAATTGAAATGCTGAATATGGACAATCGTGAACGTGTGATGCAAAATATGCTTTCATCATTGAAACCACTGTACGATTATTTATTGATTGATTGTTCCCCTTCATTGGGATTGATTACCGTGAATTCGCTAACAGCCTCCGATTCAGTGATCATTCCGGTACAATGCGAGTATTTTGCACTTGAAGGAATTAGCAAGCTGCTGAATACTATCAAAATTATAAAAAGCAAATTAAATCCGGCCATGGAAATAGAAGGTTTTCTGCTTACCATGTATGACAATCGGTTGCGTTTGGCAAACCAGGTGTATGCCGAAGTAAAGAAACATTTTCAGGGAATGGTATTTGAAGCGGTAATCACCCGTAATGTGCGTTTGAGTGAAGCCCCAAGCCACGGCAAACCCGTATTATTATATGATCCTGAATCCAAGGGCTCGACCAATTATATGGATTTAGCTAAAGAATTAATAGCGAAACATATTCCTGTTAATTGATTTGTTTAAAAGAAATAATTGTTTAAAAGCTACGTTTTCGTAAAATACATATGGCAAAGAATATAACTGGTTTAGGAAGAGGTTTGGATGCATTGATAGATACCGAAACCATTAATACGAATGGATCATCGTCTATTAGCGAAGTGGAAATAGATCGGATATTTGCAAACCCCAATCAACCTCGTAGTCATTTTGATGAAGATGCGTTGACGGAATTGGCTACTTCCATTCGTGAATTAGGGGTTATTTCACCAATTACCCTTCGCAAGAATGATGATGGTACTTATTTGATCATTGCCGGCGAGCGTAGGTTCAGAGCGTCAAAACTTGTCGGGCTGAAGACGATTCCGGCATATGTAAGAACGGCGGCTGACGAGCAGGTTGTAGAAATGGCGTTGATAGAGAATATCCAGCGTGAAGATTTGAATGCCATTGAAATAGCCCTGACATTCCACCGGTTGATGGAAGAATATAAACTGACACAGGAACGCTTAAGCGATAGGGTTGGGAAAAAACGGGCTACTATAGCAAATTATCTGAGGCTTCTCAGGTTACCTGCTGAAATTCAAATGGGCATTAAAGATAAAAAGATTGATATGGGTCATGCCCGTGCCATTTTGGGGATTAATGATCCTGCCGTCCAGTTGCACCTTTATGAATCTATCGTACAGAATGATTTTACCGTTCGAAAAGTAGAAGAATTAGTCCGGTTGTTTTTAGAAACAGGAAGCTTGGATACAAAGGCAAAGGCTATTGTTCCAAATCCTGTAAAGGGTCTTCAGGAATATGATGACCTGAAAAGCCAGCTTAGTAAAGTCTTTGGAACTAATGTAGAACTCACGTGTAACCCTGCCGGGAAAGGAAAAATATCAATTCCCTTTTCAAATGATGAAGAATTAGCAAGCATTATGGAGTTATTCGATAAAATTTAATACTAAATTTTGTGAATAAAAGCTTATACATACTGGTTCTTTTCATTCTGCTGATGTCAGCTGGTGTACAGGCTCAAATAGATTCTGTCAGAAACCTGTTGCCTAAAGATACTGTTGCGGGGCTGTCGGATAAATCGATTGTCAGGAAAACAACTCTTGAACAGGCTCCTGATACAATAAAGCCGGTTTTTAAGCCCGATCCGCTTAAGGTTTTGTGGATGGCAACCATTTTACCGGGTGCCGGACAAATAATGAATAGAAAGTACTGGAAATTACCGATTGTATATGGTAGTTTTTTGGGATGTGCCTATGCTATTACCTGGAATTCAGGGCGATATCAGTCATATAAAACGGCCTATCTGGATATTCTTCACTATGCATCGGACCTTTCATATCAAAAAATAGTAGATGCAAACACATCAGCCGTAAGTTTTTATCAAATTCTGCCTAAAGGAGTTCTAATCGAAAGATATGGTGGAATTAGCGGATATACAGCCATCTTGAAAAATGCTCAGGAGGCATCCCGGAGATACCGGGATTTAAGTGTCATAATTTCAGTAGCCTGCTATGCATTATCCATAGTAGATGCCTACGTGGATGCTCAGTTGTACGACTTTGATATAAGTCCCGACTTATCCCTGCATGTGCAACCGGCATTGATGCAAAACAGCTATGGTGTAAGCAATACGTTTGGCTTGCAATGTTGCCTAAGCTTAAAATAGTTTTATTTCAAAAGAAAAATAGATTACAAGATGAGTTTTAAATCCCTGCTTTTTTTCGGATATATGTTATTTATTAGTTGTGCTTGCTGTTTTTCTCAAAACAAGAATGTGGTTGTTGATGAAAAATCGGTAGCAGATACAACATTAACAATACCGGCAGAATTTAATAACACGCTTGACTATATGTTACAGTCATGGGTTATTCAGCGCGCTAATACTTCAAATTGTAAATCGACAAGCGATCTGGGAATTGTTTCTGACTCAATTTATAAATTACGGTTGTCCAAAATGCCGTGTTTAATGGAGATGCCTTATAATCCTACAGTAAGGGCCTATATTGACTTATACACGGTGCGTAAACGCCGGCAGGTAGAATATATGCTGGGTATGAGTAACTATTACTTCCCGATTTTCGAGCAAGTGTTAGGGGCAAATAATTTGCCTTACGAGTTAAAGTATTTATCTATTATTGAGTCAGCCCTGAATACAACGATAGTATCCCGCATGGGAGCTGCCGGGTTATGGCAATTAATGATCGGTACCGGCAGGATGTATGGATTGGAAATCAATAGCCTGGTTGATGAACGTTTATCGCCTGTAAAAGCTACTAATGCAGCAGCCCACTTTTTGAAGGACTTATATTCTATTTATGGCGATTGGAATTTAGTGATTGCATCTTACAATTGTGGTCCGGGAAATGTAAATAAAGCAATTCGCAGATCAGGAGGAAAACGTGATTATTGGGCTATTTATCCTTATCTTCCACGTGAAACAAGAGGGTATGTTCCTATTTTTATAGCTGCTAATTATTCGCTGATATATGCGTCGGAACATAATTTATGTCCAGCCATTGTGAATATGCCTACTTTGACTGATACTGTAATGGTGCATCAACGGATACATTTGGAGCAAATCTGTGCTGTCCTGAACCTGCCTATTGAAGAAGTCCGACTCCTGAACCCACAATACAGGAGAGATATAATTCCGGGGGATATCAAGCCATATGCACTTTGTTTACCCTTAAATTATGCCAATACGTTTATTGATAAATTCAAGGAAGTTGTTTCTTACAAAGCGGATGAATTAATTAATAACCGCCGTGGTGAAATAGAAATTATACAGGCTTCAGCAGCTATCACACCGGGAGGATACGGTAAAGTGACCTACTATAAAGTAAGAAGAGGACAGACCATAGCAGCTGTTGCAGCAAATAATGGTGTCTCTGTTACCAAATTAAAAAAATGGAACAATATACGAGGGTCGAAAATTAAAGCCGGGCAACGGTTGAAGATTATTAAATAATTATTACTTATTGATTATGGAAAAGCTCTTCTATTCTATTTCCGAGGTCGCTGACATGTTTCATGTGAATCAATCTAATCTCCGTTACTGGGAAAAGGAATTCAAACAATTAACCCCTAAGAGAAACGCAAAAGGGACTAGATTCTACTCTCCGGAGGATATCTCCATCATTAAATCAATTATTTATTTAGTCAGCGAACAAAAACTTACTCTTGAGGGAGCAAAGCGAAAACTAAGCCAGAAAAAAGATGTTATTGCAAAACAATCTGAAGTGGTGGAACGTTTGAAAAGGATAAGGAAAGAATTAATGGGTATATCAAATGCCTTATCTTAATTTAGTTCTTTACAAATTAAGCCTCTCAAAACAAAATGAAAAATGCCACATTACTTGCTATAGCCTTTTTTGTTTTCCTGATTTCCCAACCTCTTTGTGCTCAAAAAAGTCCTAAGAATGTCATATTCCTAATTGGTGACGGGATGGGGCTTGCTCATATTTATGCCGGAATGGTGGCTAATGGCAATAGGCTGGAATTAGAACGTTGTACAACCAGTGGTTTCTCAAAAACATACTCTTCCGACCACTTTACGACTGATTCGGGTGCCGGTGGAACTGCTCTGGCTTGTGGAGTAAAGACCAGAAACGGCATGATTGGTATGAAACCTGATTCATTGGCTGTAGAATCAATCCTTGAACTCTCCGAAAAAAACAAACTATCAACCGGTATTGTAGTTGCTTGTTCAGTGACTCATGCAACTCCTGCATCGTATATTGCACATCAAATAAACCGGAATATGTATGAAGAGATAGCTTCTGATTATTTAAAGACAGATATTGATGTTTTTATCGGAGGTGGTCGTAAGTATTTTGAAGATCGTACTGATGGACGCAATCTGACGAATGAACTTAAGGCTAAGAATTATCAGATTGCGTATAATCTGAATGATGTGAAAACTGTAAAGTCAGGAAAATTAGCCGGTTTGCTTTATGATGATCAAAATCCGGGAATGCCGGACAGAGGTTCAATGTTACCCGATGCCACTGTTGCGGCTATTGATATTCTGGCGAATAACAGGAAAGGATTTTTTCTTATGGTAGAGGGTTCCCAGATAGATTGGGCAGGGCATGATAATAATCTGCAGCAAGTGATTCTGGAAGTGCTCGATTTTGATAAGACCATTGGCAAGGCTCTCGATTTTGCGAAGAAAGATGGAAATACACTGGTGATTATTACGGCTGATCATGAAACCGGAGGAATGACTATTTTGAACGGGAAATTCAGTTCGGATACTATGGAGGCACTTTTCTCAACTAAGAATCATTCAGGGGTACCGGTTCCTGTTTTTGCATATGGACCGGGTGCTGAAAACTTCTCAGGTTTTATGGAGAATACCAGTTTTAAAGGTAAAATTGAAAAGCTGTTGAAGTTCAGGAAATAGTTTCTTTCTTCCATTCAGTTCTTGAAAGACTGAGGATATGCTCTTTTCTTTTTGGCTAAACAGAATAATTTGAACTAATCAATGGATAAAATTGAATATGAAAAACGAATAGTTGATCACTTGATTGGCTTGTATTGTCGTAAAAATCACCGTTCACCTTTCAGTTTATGTCCGGAATGTAATCTGCTTAAAGATTATGCATTCGACAGATTGACGCATTGCCCGTTTAAAGAGCATAAGACAGCTTGCAAGGTGTGTGCGCTACATTGTTGCCAAAAAGATAAACAAAGCCAAATACGCAAGGTAATGAAGCATTCAGGACCCCGAATGATATTGTATTATCCATTCGACTTTATTAGGCACTTTTCAATAAAGTAAGCCGACAGGATTGATACCGCTTAATCCGGACTTCATTATTGCAGTTTATTACACACCCTCTCAATAAGTCAATGCTTCCTTCAGGTTTGTACATCCTTTTTTTTTTGAAAGCATCGTTTTTTATATAATCCTAACCATATTAGGTTTACTTGTTTGTCAGTATTTCAGAATAAAAAAAGGACTTTAATGGTATTCCCATTAAAGTCCTTTTTTTGAAAAAGAAAATATCTTATTTTAATCCAAGTCTTTTCTTAACAAGTGGAGTTACATCATTCGATTTAGGTGATTGATAAATGATACCCTGAGTGCTTAAATCAAAAATATATAAATATCCGTTTTCGCTACCTACTTCATTGATTGCTTTTTTTACTTTTTCAATAACAGGAGAAAATAACTCTTGTTGTTTCTTTTGTAAATCAGCACTTGCTGTTTGATTAAAAGTAGAAATGCGTTGTTCTATCTCACCGATTTCACTTTGACGGGCTGTCTTAATGCTTTCTGGCATTGTAGCTTGTTTCTCTTGAAATTCTTTCACTTTTGCGTAATATTCTTCACGCATTTTGACCAATTCTTTTTCCCATTGGGTCTGTAAGTCATTAATTGTTTTTTCAATAGTGGCTCGTTCTGGCATAAGAGTCAGAATTTCTTGAGAATTTACGTGACCTAATTTAACTTCTTGCGCCATTAGGCTAAATGGAAGTGCGCAAAGTAATACTAATGCAATTTTTTTGAACATGTTTTGTCTATTTTGAGTTATTATTTATTTATTACGGGTTGCAAATTTATAAAATTATTTTGAATATCCCAATTTTTGAAGAACAGTATCGCTAATATCTAGTTTTGGCGAGCTGAAAATAACACTCATGGCTGAACTTTTATCAAAAACAAGTTCGAGATCTTTTTCTTTACTTATTTCCTGAATAGCAGTATACACTTCATCCTGAATAGGTTTCATTAAGCTTTGACGCTTCTTAAATAACTCTCCTTCCGGTCCAAAGTAACTACGTTTTAATTCCTGTACCGCTTTTTCTTTTGCAACAATTTCTTCCTCACGCTTTGTTTTCATATCTTCCGATAGAAATACCAGTTCAGTCTGATAGTTTTTATACATTTTCTGAACATCTTGCATTTGAGCATCTATGTCCGATTGCCATTTCTTGGATACCTGGTTTAGCTGATCATTTGCTGTTTCATACGAAGGTATATTTTTCATAATATACTCCATATCAACCATGGCAAATTTCTGAGCATTCCCGGCAAAAGCTATCCCTACTAATAAACAGAGCGAAATAATTAGTTTTTTCATTTTCTATTTTCTTTTAAAGGTTAAGACTTCAATATCGAGTAATGTTGTTCCTACAAATATTTTGCCGAAAAGTAATTGAGTCTTATTGAATATCTGACGTTGCTGCTCAATGGGTTTTCAGGGTCTTCCTTATAGTCTTATAATTCCTGTCCTAATACAAAGTGGAACTGACTTCCGCTTCTTGTTCCGTCTATTTTATCGAAGCCGTAACCCCAGTCAATACCCATCATCCCAAACATTGGAAGGAAAATACGAACACCAACACCGGCAGAACGTTTTAAATCAAATGGATTGTACTCTGAAATTTTATTAAAACAATTTCCTGCTTCCACAAAAGTTAATGCATAAATGGTTGCCGATTGTTCTAATGATAATGGATAACGTAACTCCATAGTGAACTTGTCATATAAATAACCCACATTAGCGGCTAATTTTGAATCATACGGAGTTAATGCACCACTGGTATACCCACGCATGGCTACATAATCAGTTCCGTAGCTGGTATAACTGGACATTCCGTCACCACCCATATTAAATGTTTCAAAAGGTGAACGTACATTCTTATTATAATCCCCAAGGTATGAGAACATGGCTCTGCCCATTAAAACCAATTTGTTGTCAGGAGTTAAAGGTGTAAATGTTTTTCCGCTAAATGTCCATTTGTGATACTCAAGCCATTTGTATTTTTCTGCATTCGACATGCTGGCATCAGCGTAGTTTTTTCCGTTTATTGATGAATAAGGCGGAGTTATTTTTAACCCAAGTGAGAATGTTGAACCACTTCGGGTGTAAATAGGATTATCTATTGAACTACGGCTCAATGTCAGATTTATACTCAAATTATTGTAATTACCATCAGTTAATGGAGGTAAGTATGACCAATTTTTAAGCATGTATAATTGATATGATAATTCACATTGAAGCACAAAGTAATCATCCGGCCAGCTTAAACGTTTACCATAGCCTAGTGATGCACCTATAGTACGCATATATTTAGTAGGGTCTATTTCACTTTGGTAATATGTGCTGCTTCCGGAGCTGGTACTACTGTATAATGAATTAATATAACTGCTGTATGAAGATGCATATCGATCACTAACCGCAGATTGCGTTGAATAATAGATAGAAGATGATAATGAATTTGGACGTTTTCCACCCAACCATGGTTCCAGGAATGATAAGCTAAACGATGAATATGAACTTCCATTCGTTTTTGCATTTAAGGTAAGCGTTTGTCCTTCTCCTTGCGGTACTATGCGATAGGTATCAGGCCTGAATAAATTTTGTATGGCAAAGTTGCTGAATTTTAAACCAATACTTCCAACAACTCCGGTTGAGCCCCAACCTGCTGAGAATTCTATCTGGTCACTACCTTTCGTTTCCAGTTCATAATTAATATCTACTGTACCGTTCTCAGGATCAGGCAAAATATCCGGTTTGATTTTTTCAGGATCGAAATGTCCCATTTGAGCCAGTTCACGTAATGAACGCATAATATCATCCTGGCTATATAATTGCCCTGGTTTTGTGCGCAATTCACGGCGTACAACATGTTCATAAACGCGTGTATTTCCTTTAATACCTATCTCATTAATTGTAGCAGGTTTTCCTTCGTAAATACGCATTTCAAAGTCGATAGAATCCTTATCAATCTGAACTTCTACAGGTTCAACGTTAAAGAACAAATACCCCCGGTTCTGATACAGTTTACTAACGGCATCGTCGTCACTCTGGAGTCGAGCCATTAAACTTTTATGATTGTATACGTCCCCTTTTTTTACTCCCAGGACGGTGTTTAGATAATCATAAGGATAAATTGTATTCCCAATCCATTTTATATTCCGGTAATGGTATTTCTTACCTTCGCTTACTTTTATATAAACATTCACGGTTTTATCGTCGAATGGAACTACGCTGTCAGTTACAATAAATGCATCACGGTATCCAATTTCATTGTATTTATCAATTAATGCAATTTTATCTTTTTCATATTCTTCCCGAACAAACTTTTTGGTACGGAAGAAGTTCCGCCAGTTATGATCGTTGGTCTTTTTCATAGCTTTGTTGATCTGATTGTGTGTCAAAGCAACATTTCCGGTATAGACAAGTTGATGAATTTTGGTTTTAAGTTTTTTGTCAACATTAATATCTACAATCACAAAACCGGCTTTCTTCGGATCATTACGTTGGTATACATTTACAACGACATTTAAATATCCTTTTTCTTCAAGGTATTTGTCGATTAATTTCTTTGCTCTGTCCGATATGTTTGGTGTTATTTGGTTTCCCTTTACAATACCAACCCTTATCTCCAGGTCTTCAATCTCAGACTTTTTTAACCCGATATAATTTACTTCCGATACCCGTGGTCTTTCTTTTAAAGCTATGTTTAACCATACTTTCCCATCCTTGATCTTGGTAGCTAATATCTTTACATCCGAAAAAAGTCCTTGTTTCCAAAAACGTTTAACAGCGTTGGTTATAGCATCACCCGGTACGTTAATGTTATCGCCGACTGCTAAGCCTGAAAACCCGATAAGTACAAAATCCTCATAATTACCCGCGCCGGTAACTGTGATGGCTGCAATCTCATATTTGGGAGTAGAATTGCTATATTCAATAACGGGCAAAGTGGTTGAATCTTTTACTGCGGTTGTTTGTGCTACAAGTATTTGACAAAATAGAAACAACAAGGTGAAAGAGAAAAACGTTTTGTAGTGCATAATATATTTTGAAGTGTCAGGGATTGTTGAATTGGCTGGATTATTTACCAAAACGACGTTCTCGTTGTTGAAATTCATAAATTGCTTGATAAAAATTGTCTTCCCTAAAAGCTGGCCAATGTGTCTGAGTAAAATATAACTCAGTATATGCTATTTGCCAAAGTAAAAAATTACTGATTCGTTCTTCGCCACTGGTTCTGATCAGTAGATCCGGATCTGGAATTGATTTCGTAGTCAAATGATTGCTTACCAATTCATCGTTTATATCATCTATGCTGTATTTTCCCGCTTGAATATCACGGCAAATGTCTTTCAGGGCATTCGTTATTTCCCAACGTGATGAGTAACTTAACGCCAGTACCAGTGTTAAACCGCTGTTTTTGGCAGTCTGGTCTATGCAACGTTGTAATTTCTCACATCCATTGCTGGGTAATCTGCTTAAATCACCAATGGCCATTAAGCGCACATTGTTTTTGTTTAACGTAGGAGTTTCTTTTTCAATTGTATCAATCAGTAATTCCATTAAAGCATCTACTTCCGATTGTGCCCGGTTCCAATTCTCTGTTGAAAAAGCATACAGGGTTAAATATTCAATCCCTATCTCAGCAGCCGTTTCGGTGATTACTCGCACAGAAGTCACACCGTTTTGATGTCCAAAAATTCGATCGAAGCCTCTTTCTTTTGCCCAACGCCCATTACCATCCATGATAATAGCTACGTGCTTTGGTAAGCGGGTTTTATCTAGTTTTTCTTTGAAGGAGGACATTTTTAATATTACTTTTTCCTGAATTTATGATTATCGTTGATAACAGAAGAGTTTTCGCAATCACATCGTTTTCTCCAAATATCAATGCTTATACCTACTGTAAAAGTTGAAACTATATCGTTATTAAAAATATTAGTCCCGTTTAATCCTTTTGGGTTATTCAATGCTTGCAATCCTTCCAGATTGTCGGCTAATACTAACCTGCTAGCCCATTGAGCATTAAAGTTTAACCGATTCCCCAACTTTACTTTCATTCCAATGCCAAACGGGATACTCATGGCGAAACTCCCGGAATAAGCCACTCCGCCAAAACCACCCATAATATAGGGTGAAAAAGTTTTACTAAACAGTTTATATTCGTTTTTTTCTAAATCAAAAAAATTGAATTCACCACATACATCTGTTGCAAGAATCTGATTTTTAAAACCATTACCTGAAACAGTGGTGTTGGTTAATTCAACTTTTGCTGCTAAACGTGCATCGAAACAATATCGAAAAAAACCACTATAAGCTAATTGCGTATTCTTGAATAGCTGACTGTTGGCATCGCCTAAATAATACGATCCGCCACCATTTATTCCAATCTCAGCATGATATTCATCTTGTGCAAATAGCGGGATATATACAAATGCAAAAACACTTAAAATAAAGAATCTAATTAGTTTCATTTTTATACTTTTTCAATGAGTACAATTAATTAGACTAAGAACGTGTTTTTAGCAATTTAATTTTATCATTTCTGACAATATCCTGCAACAAAAGTAGTGATAATCTTTTAATGATGATAAATTGCCCTTTAACTCAAGCCTTTATTTAACATTAAATTGCAAAATTAGTGAGTTAGTAGTAAATAGCGTTTCTCGTTTGATAAATAAGCTTAAAATGACGTCATTCAGAGTACGTTTTGAGTGCTGTATTCTCCTTACCGGTCATTTCCAATCGTAGTTCAGGGGTCTTATCATCCTGACCGCATAAATGTAAAATACCATGAATCAATATTCGTTTTAATTCATCGTCAAAACTTACTTTAAATTCTGTGGCATTACTTGCAATGGTTTCTATGCTGATAAATAGATCTCCTGAAATTATTGATCCTTCTGAATAATCAAAAGTGATAATGTCTGTGTAGTAATCGTGTTGCAGATATTGTTTGTTCACTTCCAGGATACGTTTGTCAGAACAGAAAATATACACTATTTCTCCGGCTTTCTTTCCGTATGCTGAAGCGGTCTTTTTAATCCAATGGCTCATTTTCTGTTGTGGGAAGGTAGGGAGCTCTACTTCTTCTGCAATGTATTGTATCATCGTTTGGAATAGAATTAAAAAATAAAATAGTCATTTATAATTGTACTATCACTTTTAAGTGGTTCAATGTCTTTTGTTCCGGAAAAGCCGGAATGTCCATTTGCGCAACAAGACAGAACTTAATTATTAATGAAAAAATAAATATCCAAGCAGTATTGCTGCCGTTATACCCGCAAAATCTGCAATTAAGCCACATACAATTGCATATCGGGTGTTTTTTATTCCTACCGAACCAAAGTAAACAGCTATAATGTAAAAGGTTGTGTCTGTAGAACCCTGTATGATACTAGAAAGACGTCCGACAAACGAATCAGCACCATGCAATTTCATAGTTTGTAGCATCATGCCACGTGAGCCACTTCCACTCAACGGCTTCATAAAAGCAGTAGGGAGTGCATCCACAAATTCGGTATTAATGCCTGTCAGTCCAACCAGCCAACGGATACCATCAGTCAGGAACGTGAGTGCCCCCGATGCCTGGAACATGCCAATTGCCACCAGAATAGCTATCAAATAAGGAATTATCCCAATGGCCACATGGAATCCTTCTTTTGCCCCTTCAATAAACGAATCGTATACATTTACTTTGCGCTTCAAAGCCATTAGTATGAATGAAATAATAATGGAGAAAAGGATAAAGTTAGCTGCAAAACTCGAATACTTGGCTATTTGTTCTTTCGGTAATCCACTTAGAAAATAAATAATACCGGCAATAAGTGCAATCAACCCTCCCAAAGTGCCCATCACCACTCTGTTGAAAAGTTTGATCTTCTGTACAATGGCGACGCTCACTAAGCCGGTAATAAAGGCAATAAAGGTGGCTAGTAATATAGGAATAAATATATCGGCAGGATTAACGGCACCCATTTGTGCCCTGTAAACCATGATGCTTATTGGAATGAGCGTTAAACCGGCTGTATTCAGTACCAGAAACAAAATCATTGAATTAGATGCTGAATCTTTATCCGTATTCAGTTCCTGCAATTCTTTCATAGCTTTCAGTCCCATGGGGGTTGCCGCATTGTCCAGACCCAGCATCGTTGCCGACAGGTTCATAAAAATGCTCGTTGTAGCAGGGTGTCCTTTCGGAATCTCGGGAAATATCCTTACAAAAAAGGGTGCAACCATTCGTGATAATCGCTCAAGTACTCCCCCTTTTTCGCCAATCTTCATTACCCCTAACCAAAGGGATAAAGCACCTGTTAATCCAAGTGAAATCTCAAACCCGGACTTAGCAGAACCAAAAGCCGCCGTCATGATTTCTGAAAAGATCTGTGAATTGCCAAAAAATATAGTTTGTACACATGCCACTACAAATGCAATCAGTAAAAAGGCAATCCAGATATAGTTTAGTATCATAAATTAAATATTATAAATCGATCGGAAAATTTTCAATGCAACTTGACTCTGTTAATTCTGAATGAGCACAAAAGTACGATTTTTTTTGTTTTGCCCAACATAAAGTTATGCTTTAAGCCGATATTCGGAGTGAAACTTTATATTGCACTCCGAATATTCTTCAAATTGTAAATTGAATTTTATTCTTTATCCGCAGGCCTTGTTGTGTTTTGTTCATGCTTTATTCATCCTCTTTCATAAAAGCAAGAACATCTTTCATTCTTACTAAGTGGAAATCTTAACTGAATTTTTCGGATAGAAAGAAAATAGCATGAAGTGGCAGCACTTTTTCAAAAGTGAATCCACGGAATCTTGTCTTCATCTATTCAGGGTTGAGAGGGGGTTGCCTGGGGGTTGGCTGGGGGTTGGGGGGGGGGTGGGGGGGGGGGGGGGGGGGGGGGGGGCGGGGGGGCCCCCGGCCGCGCGCCCCCCCCCCCCCCCCCCCCCCCCCCCCCCCCCCCCCCCCCCCCCCCCCCCCCCCCCCCCCCCCCCCCCCCCCCCCCCCCCACCCCCCCCCCAACCCCCTCTGAAATGTCTTTGATCTGTGAATGAATGGCGAAACGCCAGAGTTACTCCTAAGGGATGAATTGGAAAAGATGAAACGAAATTGGCAGTGATTTGGATTCAGGGTAACTAAATCATAGGGTGGACTGCTCTTACAATAAACGGTAACTTTAGAGCTGGAATAAAGCCGGTTTTAGTCAAAAGTGCACTATTAAAAGTTAAAATATAAGATTCGTCAATAATAATGTTGTTTTGAATATCATAATCATGCTATTATTCGTATATTTGCAGACAAATATATGTTTAAGAACATATATAATATCATTATGTATAAATAAGATGATTTATGGAGTCAATTTGCAAATACAATAAGCCGGATTGTTATGGTGCGAAAGAACTGGATTTCTTACTGGAATTAAGTTCGTTGTTGAGTAATAAGGATATTAATCTGGATGAAGTGATTGGCCTTTTAGCTGAACATCTTGCTGCCGTGCGGATTATCCTGACAGTGTTGAATCGGGAAAGCTCACATATCATCATTGAAGGATCATATGGTATTTCCGAAACGGAACGAAAGAACGCGGTTTATCAGGTTGGTCAAGGTGTCATAGGGCAGGTTATTGAGGATGGATTGACTGTTATGATTCCAAAAATTGCCCTGTCGGATGAGTTCCTGAACTTAACCCATGCACCCACAGCCATTGATGGGGTGGATGTATCGTTTATCTGTACGCCAATTCGGTACAAGGATCTAAATATTGGAACATTAAGTTTCCACAAGGTATATAAAGGGGTTGTGTCGTTTGATTATGATGTTCGTCTGCTTAAAATTGTCGGATCGATGATTGGCCGTACCATGCGCCGTAGGCAGGAGTATGCAGAGGAGATGGAACAATTGCTTAATGAGAATAATACTTTGCGGGGTGAACTCCGCAACCGGATTATGCCTGACAAGATTAAGGGTAATTCAAGTAAAATGAATGAAGTGTTTTCACTGATCGAAAGCGTTGCTGCAACTGATGCTACTGTGTTGATACGTGGGGAAAGCGGGGTGGGGAAGGAGCTGGTGGCTGATGCCATTCATTACAACAGCCTGCGGAAGGGGAAGCCATTTATTAAGGTGAACTGTGCCGCTTTACCTGAAAGTCTGATTGAAAGCGAATTGTTTGGTCATGAAAAGGGTTCTTTTACCGGGGCTACCGTACAACGTATCGGGAGGTTTGAAGCTGCAAACGGAGGAACAATCTTTTTGGATGAATTTGGGGATATACCTGCTTCCACACAGGTTAAGCTGTTGAGGGTATTGCAAGAACGAGAAATTGAACGGGTAGGAAGTACTAAACCTATTAAAGTGGATGTCCGCATTCTATGTGCTACTAATCGAAATTTGGAAGATCTAATTGCAAAAGATCAATTCCGGGAAGACTTGTATTATCGAATCAATGTATTTCCTATTTACATTCCGTCTTTGCGCGAAAGGATCAATGACATTCCTGTTCTGACCGATTTCTTTATTGATAAATTCAATAAGCGGCACGGCAAGAGCATCAAACGCATTACTTCTTCGGCCATTGATACCCTGATGATTTACCACTGGCCGGGTAATATCCGCGAATTGGAAAACTGCATTGAAAGAGCCTGTATTCTGAGTACGGATAAAGTAATACGTACAAATAATCTTCCTGCCTCCCTTCAGACAGCAGCAAGTTCAAAAACGCTGCAATCGGGTACACTGGACATTATTATAGGCAAAATGGAGAAACAAATCATACTGGATGCACTCGTGGCATGCAAGGGAAACAGTGCTAAAGCTTCCGAACAACTGGGTATTACCGAACGCATGATGGGTATCCGTATTAAGAAATATGAAATAGACGCCAGAAGGTTTAAGGTATAGTAGGTAGAACAAGAAAGTCGGTAGAAAGCAGTGCAGGAGCCACACGTATAAACAAACAACTTAATAATTTACTTTTTAATTCGCCAATCAACAGAATCAGCCAATTACCCAGTCAACTAATAATTTAATCAACTACACAGCCATGAACATTTCCTTCGAATACTGTGATTATGAAAACCCGTTGCACTTAACAGCACTGGTTGATTTGCTGAATCATTATATGACCGATCCCATGGGGGAAGCAACTCCTCTGAATAAAGTACAGCAACTGCGATTAGTGGACGGACTTGCTAATCATCCTTCGTCACTGGTACTATTTATTCTACACGATGGTGAAATTGCCGGATTGACAACTTGCTTTATCAACTTTTCCACATTCAATGTAAAATCCTATTTATATATTCACGATATCATTGTTTATGCTGATTTTCGTGGTAAAGGCCTGGGAAAGGCATTAATGGAAAAACTGATTGAATTATCTACTGAGCGTGGTTATTGCAAGATAACCCTGGAAGTCAGGGAAGATAACTTCCAGGCACAGGGATTATATTATAGTCTGGGGTTTGAAGAATGTACCCCCACTATGCTGTTCTGGACGAAGACATTATAGCTTTACGAGTAACTTTCCCAAAGTTCAAAACTTTGGAAGAGTTTAATTGATCCAACAAATATGAAAATAGCCATACCAGTTATAGATAAAGATTTACGACGAAACCGGATAGCCGGCAGCCTGAACGTTATCGGATATATATGTATATACGATACTGACATTCGGGAGGGACGCTGGATGAAAACGCTGGAACTGGCACCCAATATGGGCGAATTACTTCCGGCTCTTGAGCGGGAAAATGTGTCCACGATCATTTCCCGACAGGTGCAGCCTATGGCGTTGAAAGTTTTGGTAAATAAAGGATTTAGTGTATATAAGTCAATTGGTGACCTGCTGGATGAGAATATCTGCCTGTTGATAAAAAATGAATTGATGACATTCGATATGGAAGCGGCCATGGTTAATGCCGCAGTTTGCGGAGGGGCATGTGAGGTATGCAGTACGGATTGTGAGGAGGAGAAGCTGGTTGGTTGATCCTGTAAGTGTTTTTATTCCACCAAATAGTAAATGAAAAGAAGATGAGCTTACAAAATGCAATTACATTTATTTCGGATGTTGATGCCGATGATGAGTTGAGAAAATCATGCTATACCTGCAAAAATCAGGAGGACTTACTGGATTTTCTGAAAGGGAAAGGACGTGGATTTACTTCTGATGAGTTTGAGGATGCCATCAATATGCTGCTTTTTAAATGTCAGACTTACGAACAGGCTGGTAGGGTAAAGGAAGTTAAAGCCTGGTTTAACTGCTTTATACGCTAATTTGTGGGGTTTTGGAAAATTTAAGTTGAATAAGTTGATTGGCTAACCCTGCAAGCGGGATGTCACTTTATTCCGTTGTTTAATTGGTCAGTTGAATGATTGAATTGGGAAAAATAGTGTTTCCAGCTATATTCTGCCATATTTTCTTTACCAGCTAAGTATCTATCCTATGATTTCTAGCATTAAGTTAATCAGCTGATTAACGAATTTAAACTAAGAGATTTCTTCCGCACGCTTTTCAACTAGTTCCTTTATTTCCTGAAGTCCTGTTGCCATAGCATGTAATTCTTCGGTGGAAGGGGTGCGGTATCCAAACCCTTCGAGGGAGCAGATAGCTTCAAATTTACCTACCAGGATGCTGGTTTGTTTCATACTGTCGGTTAATTCGGAATCGAAATCCAGGGCTTCCTTGAACAGGGCTATCGGCATGTGGTGGGAGGCATGCCAGTCATAACGAGCCATCAAGGCTACGAAATACTTCTCATGGCTTAGAACGGCCATATCATAGAGCAAATCATTATCAAACCGTGAGTTTTTGTTATTCAGACTTTTTTGAAAGGCTGAATAGAACCCGTTTGCATATTCCAAACAGGATAATGAATGTATGCGCATTTCTGCATCGGGGATAATAGTGGATGTAGCCATAACTTTGATTTACAATTTATACGTTTACAATTCAAAAGATTGTAATTCTTTTTTATATTAGAGACTCGTTAACAGAGGGTATAATTTATCGTCTGTAAATGCCCATTTAATAACTTGCACAGTTTCTTTTACCTTATCCGGAAATTTAGAATAAGCTTAAGCACTTATTGGTAAATTTATGATTAAAAATGATTGATCTTATGAGACTTTTATAGTTACCTGTATATTTTAAAAGAGGTAAGATTAAAATTCATCATTTGCATACAAAACATCCCGACTTAGCTGGTCGAATTCTAAAATTTCTTCTTTATTGAAAAAACGGGCAATTTCAATGTTAGCATTTTCAACCGTATCTGAAGTGTGAATAATGTTCTCCTGAATGCTGACGCTATAATCGCCCCGAATTGTTCCCATAGCAGCTTCACGACCATTCGTACAACCAGCCATGGTATGTGCAATGTGCACGCAATCAATGCTTTTTAAACAACAAACCACGACAGGTGAACTCATCATTGAATTTTTAATCCGTTGAAAAAAAGGTTTATTCTTTAAATGTCCGTAATGTTCATCCAGAATTCTATCATCCAGTTGCATCATTTTAATGCCACTTATTTGTAGTCCTTTACGTTCGAAACGATGAATGATTTCACCGGTTAAATTTCTTCTTATTGCGCTGGGTTTGATAATGACAAGCGTTTTTTCCATAAATAATTGAGTAGTCAGGTAATAATATTTACATTTAATAATTTACAATGGTCCGATATTTACTTGAGTATAAAGCAAAATAACTTTCAATCAATTCTTCTTTTGTTATTGCGCGTTTCAGTACTTCGGCACTTGCTTTTACTTTGTCTAGTAACAACAAGCAGTCTTCATCGTTACAGGGGAGATGATCTTCATTCAAGTAATACATAATTGTTGATTTGCCACTATGTTTGCCAATCAGAAATTCTTGTTCTACTTTTCCAATCTTTTCCGCCGGAATTAATTGATAAGTGTTTCGATCTTTTAGTAAGCAGTTCGTATGAATACCACTTTCGTGAGTCAATGCCATACTTCCGGTAATAGGTTTACTTGCGCTGAGTTCTCTTTTTGAAACCTTTGCAACATAAGCACTCAGTTCTGAGAAGCTTTCGGTGCGTAAGGTGGAAGATATCCCAACACTTAACTCAAGTGCCATGGCTACTTCTTCCATAGCAGCATTTCCCGCCCGTTCACCAAGTCCGTTAATGGTTGTACTCAAACAGGTAGCACCGGCCATGAAAGCAGCCAGTGTATTGGCAGTTGCCATTCCCAGGTCATTATGGGCATGAATTTCAAGTGGAAGTTCTTTTTCAACATTACGAATGGAAGATACCAATTCGAATGTGCTGACCGGATTGAGCATGCCCACAGTATCAGCCAGTCGTACTCGGGAAGCACCAAAAGTGCTGGCAGCACAAACAAATTCTTTTAGAAAAAGGCTTTCTGCACGCGAAGCATCCTGAGCTCCAATGGTAACATAACCAAACATAGGGGATGCAAAATCAATTAATTCTTTCAACTGTTGAATGACCCAGGCAGGGTTTTTCCCCATGGCATTCATTAATAGGTTGGATACAGGGAATGAAATATGTACCCCGTTGGTTCCGGTTCTGGAAGCACTTTGGATATCATTTCTGGTAGCCCGGCACCACGACAGTGTTTTAAAATTGAAACCCATATCACAGATAGTACGAATATCCTGTATTTCAGTTTCTCCCATGGCAGGTGTGCCTATTTCAATTTCAGGCACTCCGGCTCCGTTCAGCAAGGCGGCAATCCGAATCTTCTCCTGAAGAGAAAATACAACTCCCGGCGATTGCTCTCCGTCACGTAAGGTGGTATCTATGAAATAGGGGAAACTCATACTGTTGTGATATTATATAAGCAGTCATAAAAACTGATGAACTAAGATAATTCCTAAAATTATGAAAGTCTGAAGTTTGAAGCTATTATTCAATTATTTACTAAATACTTGTCAGCTTTTATGACTCTTATGTTTGTTTTCTTTACTAATCTGCTATCGAATACTTCTCGCATAATTCGTCACTTTCGAGCGAATCGAAGATTTCATCAATTACTGCCTCTGACTCAACACCACCGTACCAATAGTTATTGGGGTGAATGACCATTACCGGTCCTTGTGTACAAACATTTAGACAGGCGGTTGTACTGACTGCTACATCCAGGCCACGGTCGGATGCTTCTTCCGAAATATACTGGAGCAAGGAAGCTGCTCCTTTTTTGTTACATGCACCTTGTGCATCTCCTGCAACACGAAACGAGTTGCATACCAAAATGTGATACTGAGGTTTTTTCATAAAATGTGACCCCCTACCCCCAAAGGGGGTTTTGGGGCGGTGTATTTAATTGAGTTTATAAATAATTATACGTGAAAATATCATAGACATAAATAACTTGGTTCCTCTTCAAGGCCAGTGTTATCATCCGCATCCCTGTGCAGTTCCCTTACAACCGCTTCCACATTTAAAAGCATCGGGTTTAGCTGTTGAACGGATTACCCTGTTGTTGTAAATACCTTCCAGTCCTTCATCAATCAGTCCGGTCATTTCTACCACATGAATGCCACAACCCTTGAGCATAGCTTTGGGATTTTCTCCTACTCCGCTTATCAGGATGGCGCGGCAGTCTTTCAATAACCTGGCCATATTAAGCCATCGTTCGTCACCTTTTCCTTTTGGAGGAGTATTTCGTATTTCAACCAGCTTAAAGCCGTTTTTTGTTTGTTCGAAGATATATAGTTGAATTGCTTCTCCTAAATGTAAGTTTACGAGCAGACCTTCATTGGTTCCGACAGCCACATAGGGTCTTTTATCTGTTTCCATAACTTCAGCCCGTGAGGAGTATTCTTTAAGCAATACATGAGTCTCACTCAGGTCCTGACCTAATAGCCCTGCAGCATCGGCCCTGCATCGTGCGCAATGACTCATAATCTTCAGGTATTTTGAAGACAGGTTCCTTACCCTGAATATCATTTTAGCATCAGGTTGAGGTACATCTACAAAAGGAGTTTCAGCAGTTGGAATGAGCGGAATACAGTTTATAACATCAGCTCCCAATTCAGCACAAACTCGTGCTACTTCGGGAATATGATCTTCGTTAACTCCCGGTATGATAATTGAATTAATCTTTACGGTAATTCCCCTGGCTTTCAGCTTAGGAATACAGGCCAGTTGTCGTTCAAGCAAAATGGCAGCACCTTCTTCTCCACGGTATATATGTTTATTAAAGCGTACCCATTTGTATATCTTTGCTGTGATAGCCGGATCAATAGCATTAATGGTCAATGTAACATGCGATACCCCCAATTCAGCTATTTCATCAATATAGGGTTCTAAATTAAGCCCGTTAGAGGAAAGACAGAATATCTTGTCAGGGAACTCCTTATTGACACGGCGCATGGTTTCCAATGTTTCTTCCGCATTGGCAAAGGGATCTCCGGGACCAGCAATACCAATTACTGCCAGATTCTCAATTCTTTTATCCAGTTCTTTCAGATAATCAACAGCCTGAAATGGTGCCAATACAGAAGAGGTTACACCTGGCCGGCTTTCGTTTACACAATCGTATTTCCGGTTGCAATAATTACACTGTATATTGCATTTTGGAGCTACGGGGAGGTGTACACGTGCATTGGTATGCTTTGCTTCTTCGTTGAAACAAGGATGTGCTTGTTTTCTTTCTTCGGTCATTTCCATAATGTATATTGTTTTGAAACCTCCCCAAACCCCACCAAAGGGGGAAAATAAGACTCGGTTTGTGTTATTGTGTAATTTTCAATTCTCAATTGTAAATGAAAAAATCGTAAATCATAGATATTTATACCCTATCGGTGAATTCTCCTGCTTGAATTCAATCAGTGCATTCACCACCAGGTCGAAAAGTTCCTGTGTACCTCGATAGCCGATCTGATGAATGCGGGAAGCCCCAAAGCGATCGTGAATGGGAAAGCCTAACCTTACCAGCGGAATCTTACGCTCACGGGCAATGTAATATCCTTTGCTATTCCCGATTAAAAAGTCGGGTTTAAAGTTTTCAGCCTCTTCACGCAATGTTTCAAAGTCAGCACCTTTTTTAAAGTATGTTTCGACTCCTATTTCATGTAACCAATCGGCCAGAGCAATAACAAAATCTTCTTCGCCATACAACAGGGCTTTTTTGCCAAATACATATTTATGGGCATCCACATAAGCATCTACCAATCTTCCACGTTCTTTGCGATGTTTCTCAGGAATTTCTTTTCCACTGAGCTTTTTAAATGTTTCCATCAACATGTCGGAAGCTTCAATGCCTATGGGTAATGGCATTTGATAATTCTTTATATAGAGTGACGATTCCAACCATTCACCGGCTGACTGTATTGTCCCTACATCCTTAGTCCGGCTGACTCCTTTATTAAAGACATTTCCAAATTCAATTACTGCTTTTGAATTTCCTATGCGTTTGATTTTCCAGATAGGAGTACCACCTGTAGGAATTAATTGATATTCTGACGTGTATTCATTATCGAGTGTCTCGCTATAATCAGGGAACAGGGTGTATTTCAATTCGAAATCATCCATCAACTCCTTAAGGTACCGAATATCGGCAGGAGTTACCATTCCAGGAATAATAGTAATCGAATTGTCTGTTTTTTCAAACTCTGCCAGTGTTTTTATTGTTGCCAGCACCGTATTGTAATATCCTTCGGCGTGACTGCCGCAATAACTGGGGGTAGAGGCATGGATAAAGGTGGGAAGGTTTTTTTCTAATCCTTTGTATGTTTCGCAATAGTTGCGAATGTGACCAGGAATATCTTCACCAATAGTTTCTGACAGACAAGTGGACGCTATCCCAATCACTTGCGGTTTATATTGTTTAATGATATTATCGATCCCGGTAATGAAATTGCGGCTTCCACCGAATACAGTCGTTTCTTCGCTAAAATTACTTGAGGCAATATCAACAGGTTCTTTGTAATGGCTGATCATATACCGGCGAATGTACGTGGCACAACCCTGACTCCCGTGGATAAGCGGAACACAACCTTCAATTCCTTTGAACACCAGTGATGCACCAAGAGGAGCACACAGTTTGCAGGAATTACGAGTGGATGTGTAAGTTTTTGCTTCGACCATGATGTTTGTTGTTAACTGGTTAATTAAGTTGAATAGATAATTAAGTTGACTGGTTGATTTGTTTAATGGGTTTGCTTGAATTTAATTAACCAAATCCACCCTATCCTCCATTTACCTGCCCTTACCTCTGTTCTTTCGTAAATTTCCACACAGGGCTCATTGCCGTGGCATAAATCTCTTTTGCAAAATTGAGCATACCTTCGTACCCTGCCAGTGGTTCTTTTCGTTCGTGGTTGTGATCACAAAATCCAAGTCCTATTTTATGGGCAATAGGGCGTTCTTTCACACCTCCGATAAATATATCAGCCTGTTTTTCTTTTACAAAATGCGATAGTTCTACCGGATTTGAATCGTCTACAATGATGGTTCCTTCGTCGCAAAGCTGTTTGATCAATTCATAATCTTCAGTAGTACCTGTTTGGGAACCTACAATCACGGATTGAACACCAATTAATCGTAACGCTTTAACCAATGAAATGGCTTTAAACGCTCCACCTACATAAATGGCTGCTTTTTTCCCCGTTAACCGTTCTTTGTACCAGGCCAGTTGAGGCATTAAGCGTGCAAATTCCTCTTTTACCATTACACGGGCTTTCTCCATCATATCGTCATCTTTGAAAAAACGAGCAACATCATAGAGGGCATCACTCATATCTTCAATTCCAAAATAAGAAACCCGCATGGAAGGAATGTTATATTCATCTTTCATCATCTTGGCCAGGTAATTCATGGATCCTGAACATTGAACCACATTCAAAGCGGCGTTATGGGCATTGCAAATATCGTCTACCCGTCCGTCACCGGTAATCGTGGCATTGACATGAACTCCCATTCGTTTATAGTACTCCAATAAGATCCAGAGTTCTCCGGCAAGGTTAAAATCACCCAGAATATTGATACTTTTGGCAGGTGTATAAGGTTTGCTCTTCGTTCCTACCAATTTAAAAATAGACTCACAGGCTACTTTGTACCCGTCCTTTTTGGATCCCTGGAATCCGGGAGCCTGTACCGGGATAACAGGAATATTTTTGATTTTTTCTATTTGACGGCAGATACTTTCAACATCATCACCAATAACACCCACAATACAGGTTGTATAAATAAAAGCTGCCTTGGGTTGATGTTTGTCGATCAATTCAATTATGGAATCATATAGTTTTTTTTCTCCTCCAAAGATGACGTCCCGTTCTTGCAAATCGGTACAAAAACTCAATCGGTGCAATTCAGGTCCCGAAGAAAGTGAACCCCTGATATCCCATGTATAGGCAGCGCATCCAATGGGTCCATGGATGACATGCAATGCATCAACGATTGGGTAAAGCACTACCCGTGACCCGCAAAACACACAAGCCCGTTGGCTCACACTGCCCGCCAGACTGGCTTTGTTACAATCGATTGTCCGTTCATTTGTTCCGGCAACCGATACTTGCTTTTGTCTATCATCTAATATGTGTCCCATAACCTTTTTCAATTAAGAATACCTAATTCATTATAACCCTAATTCATTTATCGTGCCATTATTTTTTTTCTCATTTTAGATATGAATTTTCTCATTGTAATGTATTGAAAATGAAAGTTCTGTGGTTTTATTTTTAATAAACGAACTAAACGGTATAAGTATTTCTTCTATTGCTAAATCTATCGAAAACATACATAAATGTAGGGCGAAATACTTAAAATGTAGGAAAGGGAATTACTATATAAAGCCTATTGACAGATTCACTATGGGTGAATCTGTCAATAGGCTTTTCAATTATAGTGATTAGAAATAGTAATCTTAGAAATATTTAGAAGTTGAGATTCTATCTACCTGGATTCTTATCTCCATTCAGCTAGATGGATATTTTCCTATATTGTGAGAACTATCAAATCATCAGATTTTATAATTTTAAAGAAAAACCCGAGGACATTTTAAAAAAGAAAATTGTTAACTAATACCTGTTTGAATGTCCTCAGGCTTTTTACAACTGAAATTCTACTTTTTCTTCCAGACAAGTTCTGTCGATATGATCCAGAAATGCATCTAAAATTTGTTTTACTAAATTGGCACCACCATTATAACCTGTTTTTGCAAAGTAGTTATGTCCTGGACGATCGGCAATAGGGAATCCAAAGCGTACAAACGGGGTGTTCTCATCACGGGCAATGTATTTTCCATACGTATTACCAATCAATAAGTCAACGCCTTCTTGTTTAATCCATTGGTGCATGCGGAACATATCGGCTAACTCACCACACTTGAATTTTGCTTCTGGTATATCTTTCAGGATTTCCGGAATCTTTTCTGAGAAGTATTTGCTTGGTGTACCGGATACAATATATACAGGTCTCATATCTAAGCTTACCAGAAACTCAGCAAGAGGAACCAATGTGTCAGGATCGCCCCAAAGTGCAACGCGTTTTCCGTAAAGATATTTAGCACTGTCCGAAATCAAATCGATTAAACGTCCACGTTCGTCGGTCAAGCTATCCGGTATCGGCAAGTTAGCATGGCGGCTCAATGACATCAAGTAGCGGTCGGTAGCCTTGAATCCGATTGGAATATCCAACATCTCGAATTTTACCTTACACTTGTTCTCTAGTTTTATACAAGCATCTTCGGTGCTCATCGGGCCAAAACCCAGAGTGTATTTGCTATCTCCTGTCAGTTTAAGGTCCGCAACGGTAGTTCCGCCATCAGGGTACATTTTATAATGTCCATTAAGCGGAGTATCCAACACACCAGTCATATCCGGGAACATAATGGTACGGGCTTCCATTACCGAAGCCAACCGTTTGATTTCACCCATATCTGAAGGCTCCATCCAACCTGCGACGAGGTTGATAACGTTACGTTTCTTAGGAGTTGCTGTAGAGAAGAACTTCACCATGGCAGCTACCTGATTCGAATATCCTGTTACATGTGTTCCCACATAACTTGGAGTATTGCAAAATATGACTTGTTTTCCTTCGGGAATTAATCCATCTTCGTTGGCTTTAGAAACGATTTGAACCAGGTCATCACCAATTGTTTCTGATAAGCAAGTCGTATGAACTGCAATCACTTCAGGTTTATAAACTGTAAACATGGTGTCAATTGCCGAAAGAAGGTTGGCAGATCCCCCAAATACGGAAGAACCTTCTGAAAACGAACTGGTACCAGCCATAATTGGTTCGCGGAAGTGACGGGACAAGGCACTACGGTGATACGAGCAGCATCCTTGTGAACCGTGGCTATGGGGAAGACATCCGTGAATGCCTAATGCTGCATACATTGCCCCTATGGGTTGGCAGGTTTTGGCCGGGTTAATGGTCAATGCCTTCCTGTCTATTTCAAATGCAGTAGTATGTCTGAGTAACATAATGATTTAAATTTAAAAGAACCACCCCTAACCCCTAAAGGGGAACTGGGTTACTGTGGATCTTGAGTTTATATTTTATAATTATTATTCTGAATTTTTTCAGAAACTGCTCTTTTAATCCCCTTTAGGGGTTTGGGGTCATATTAATTAAATACGTATTCCGCTTCTACCACTTCTTCGCGTTCCCAGGGAGCTTTCATTTGTTTGAAAATAGTGCTGCAGGCAATCATTTCAATGTCCTTGTAGAAGTTAATAGCACCTTCGAATGCTGCATAAGGTCCACCATTATCGTAGTTGTGGAGCTGTTTCATTGGGATACCCATTTTCTGAACAACATATTTTTCTTTGATACCAGCGCAAAAGACATCCGGTTTGTACTTTTCAATGAGTTTTTCCATTTCGTGGTGACTTAAATCGTCAACTACTAATGTGCCTTTTTTCATATCATGCATGATACCTTTGTACTCATTGAATTCAATATCAAAAGCTTCCTTCAGTTGAGCCAGTTCTTCTTCTGTCTTGCGTGGTTTGAAGCGTGTAGGATCTGGATAAATGGTTAATTGCTCAATATTTCGGCTGTCAGCGTCAACCTTAATGGAAGGCAATACACGACGGCCTTCGTAGTCATCACGGTGTCCAAATTCATAACCGGCAACTAATATCTCCATACCCAGTTCTGTAAATAATTCCTGATAGTGGTGAGCGCGTGAACCTCCAACAAACAACATAGCTGTTTTACCTTCAGTTTTAGCTCTTGCCTGTGCGATAGCTGTTTCAACTGCAACCATTTCTTCTGCAATCACTACTTCAATGCGATCGATCAATTCCTGGTCTCCAAAATACTGACCTACTTTGCGAAGAGTTTTAGCAGTAGCTTCGGCTCCGA
>Ga0302203_1000176_pt1 | contig 27742 bp, 15 predicted proteins | sample II_Fen_E1_1_FD_194576 | JGI IMG/M metagenome (GOLD analysis project Ga0302203, IMG submission 194576) | Peat permafrost microbial communities from Stordalen Mire near Abisko, Sweden - II_Fen_E1_2 | ecosystem: Environmental > Terrestrial > Soil > Wetlands > Permafrost | place: Sweden: Abisko...
GAGCATTACACCAACGATTGATTTACGTTGTGATTTGCTTTCAAAAAATTGTATCTTTGACTTGATAAACAACTATCTCCGGTAAGATGCTTTGTTGATATGAGTTGTGATTTGCTTTCAAAAAATTGTATCTTTGACTTGATAAACAACAAAGATCGATATTTGCACTCTCAAAGAAGTGTTGTGATTTGCTTTCAAAAAATTGTATCTTTGACTTGATAAACAACGTAGTGCGCTCTTTCCCGAATGGGTTTAATGTTGTGATTTGCTTTCAAAAAATTGTATCTTTGACTTGATAAACAACAATAATATTGAAAAGCCTGCCACAGATACAGTTGTGATTTGCTTTCAAAAAATTGTATCTTTGACTTGATAAACAACGAAAAACAATTACAACAGCGGTCGAGAATGGTTGTGATTTGCTTTCAAAAAATTGTATCTTTGACTTGATAAACAACCATACGCCGTGCGGATTGATTAGCACATCAGTTGTGATTTGCTTTCAAAAAATTGTATCTTTGACTTGATAAACAACAAATAAAATATATACAGAAGAAGAAAAAGGTTGTGATTTGCTTTCAAAAAATTGTATCTTTGACTTGATAAACAACAAAATAAAAAACATGTGTTTGCTAAAGGAAGTTGTGATTTGCTTTCAAAAAATTGTATCTTTGACTTGATAAACAACTTATGCAATAGCAATAATAATCTTCTGCGTGTTGTGATTTGCTTTCAAAAAATTGTATCTTTGACTTGATAAACAACGGATAGAAGCAAAGCAACAAGTTCTTTATAGTTGTGATTTGCTTTCAAAAAATTGTATCTTTGACTTGATAAACAACTCGCTACGGGGTAAGCTCTACACTAAACGCGTTGTGATTTGCTTTCAAAAAATTGTATCTTTGACTTGATAAACAACCGCTTTGACATGGCAGACAAATACCGTCTAGTTGTGATTTGCTTTCAAAAAATTGTATCTTTGACTTGATAAACAACTGTAAATATGTTTTAAAACAGCTATCAGAGGTTGTGATTTGCTTTCAAAAAATTGTATCTTTGACTTGATAAACAACTTATCGGATTGGAAGAAGAAAACGACTTCCGTTGTGATTTGCTTTCAAAAAATTGTATCTTTGACTTGATAAACAACAGGTCGTGGGTTCGAGTCCTACAATTGGCTGTTGTGATTTGCTTTCAAAAAATTGTATCTTTGACTTGATAAACAACATAAATTTCTCAGGCATGAGATAGTTTGTGTTGTGATTTGCTTTCAAAAAATTGTATCTTTGACTTGATAAACAACTAATCTTTTCGTTTAAATCAACCGTTTGTAGTTGTGATTTGCTTTCAAAAAATTGTATCTTTGACTTGATAAACAACATCTGACACCATCTCCAACCTTTACATTGCGTTGTGATTTGCTTTCAAAAAATTGTATCTTTGACTTGATAAACAACAATATGCTCCATAGCTATTATTATATACAGTTGTGATTTGCTTTCAAAAAATTGTATCTTTGACTTGATAAACAACATATACCAAGGTCTATAAAAGAAAACCTTAGTTGTGATTTGCTTTCAAAAAATTGTATCTTTGACTTGATAAACAACAGTTCATTTCTTGATCAATTGCTTTGTTGTGTTGTGATTTGCTTTCAAAAAATTGTATCTTTGACTTGATAAACAACTATAGTAAGTTCTTTTACGTACTTCGTTATGTTGTGATTTGCTTTCAAAAAATTGTATCTTTGACTTGATAAACAACTGTGGACAGAAACAAACAGATAATACTACTGTTGTGATTTGCTTTCAAAAAATTGTATCTTTGACTTGATAAACAACAAGTTGTACTTGTTCCAACAATAACTTATAGTTGTGATTTGCTTTCAAAAAATTGTATCTTTGACTTGATAAACAACCGAGCAAAAAGACGGTGAACAGCACCAGGGTTGTGATTTGCTTTCAAAAAATTGTATCTTTGACTTGATAAACAACGGATAACTGTATCTAGGCATAATACTAACTGTTGTGATTTGCTTTCAAAAAATTGTATCTTTGACTTGATAAACAACTATGGGTTGCAGGTTATATTTGAATTTCCGTTGTGATTTGCTTTCAAAAAATTGTATCTTTGACTTGATAAACAACAAATCAATCACACTTTGAACTGACTTAGCCGTTGTGATTTGCTTTCAAAAAATTGTATCTTTGACTTGATAAACAACGGTAATTCTTGCGGAACTTTAAAAGTTGCGTTGTGATTTGCTTTCAAAAAATTGTATCTTTGACTTGATAAACAACATTTTGAGAAAATAAAACAATTAGTAACTTGTTGTGATTTGCTTTCAAAAAATTGTATCTTTGACTTGATAAACAACACTGCGGGAGATTGCGGAACGGCAATTGCAGTTGTGATTTGCTTTCAAAAAATTGTATCTTTGACTTGATAAACAACACGATGTGTGTAAAACGTAATCAGTCAATTAGTTGTCGCAACATTTAGGATTAAAAATTCAGTTGTTTTTTCAAACGAAATCCCGCTCGCAAGGCGGGATTTTTGTTTCTATAAAAGTTTAAAACAACTCTAACTGCTGGTAGGGTGTAGAAACTTCTTTTTCTTTTTTCCCCTGAAAAAGCTCCATCTGTCCGAATTGTTTGTCGGTTATACACAGAACGCCTACTTGTCCGGCTTCGGGTAGAAATGCTTTTACACGCTTGATATGTACATCGGCATTTTCGCGACTGGGGCAATGGCGCAGATAGATGGAGAATTGAAACATGGTAAAACCATCGGTTACCAGCTTTTTGCGGAAATCAGTGTAGGCCTTCTTCTCCTTTTTAGTTTCGGTTGGCAAATCGAATAGTACCAATACCCACATAATTCTATATTCGCTAAAACGTTCCAAAATAATGTAAAATGTAGAATTGAAAATGAAATCCTTATTTTAGTTTCTCTTCTTTTTTGTTTTCTCTGGCTGTTTTGATAATTCTGGTGAGTAATGCTATTATTTCATTACAATCGGCTAATAATGAATCGAACATATTCTTGCTGAGGTAATCACAATCAAATAAAAGTCTCAACCAATAATGAGTTTCTTTTACTTCTTTCAAAGAAATAGACAACTTAGCAATGAAATCATTTTTACTCTGCCCGGAGTTTGCTTCTTCGATATTTGCACCAATAGAAGTTCGTGAACGTAAAACTTGTTTCGAAAGAACAAATTCTTTCTGCTCGCTCGCTAAATATTTGTATAACTTTACACATCTGATGGCAAAATTATATGATTTGTCTTTCAATACATTTTCCCTCATAATTCTCAATTTTTCATTCTACATTTACAAAAAGCTTGGATAAGTTATTTTCCTACTTTCGCCAAGATAACATTTTGCTAAAGAAGCAGTGGTTATTCCTACAGCTATCATCAAGGGACTACGTTGATTGTTTATCTGTACATCCAACACTGGGATATTAAGCAATCGGGCTTTAATGGGCTTCGATAATTCTGTAATATCTTCACCACTTTCCATAATCTCAATCACTAATTTATCGACAAAAGGTCGGTAAGGTTCCATTATATCATCGGCCAGACAATAGGCATTGTATCGATTGTGATGATGAATACCTAAGGTGGGTAACAAACCACTGGCTACTAAAGAGCGAGCCACGATGGCTCGAAGGATGGCGTAGCCATAATTCAACAGATTGTTGGGTGGAACACCTTCACGACCACGTCTAAACTCCGGTATATATGGAAACATATTTGCCCAATAGTAAGCCGCTGCACGAGCTTCGAGGTTATCACTATCACCACTTTTTACGATATCGACCCAAGCCAGCATGTTTTTTACCACCACCTTGTGGGTCGTGTTCAGCACATACGCCTGATTTTCTATTTTTGCCTGAATGGTTTGTTGCCAGAGTTGCTTTTGGAGTGGGAGTGAGGCATCAATCTGAGCCTGAAAACGTTCGCTTTGAGTGGTGTTGCCGCTGAGGGGAAGCATCAATCCGACCGGCATTCGGCTACTATCGCAGGTTATCATGGCTGTATTGTTGGCAAGCAAAGCCTCCATCAGACCATGTGTAATGGTTATTTGTTTGTGGTCGAGAACCACTACTCCAATGTCTTCGATAGGAATAGTGTTATTACCCGCCTTATCTTCCATGCCGTTGCCATCGGGCAAGTGAATTACCAACTGAGCATTGCGCATACTCAAATAAGCAGGATTTCCAAAGTAAAGGGTGCGTTTAATCATGTTGTCTATTTTTAATTCGATAAGAGTTTCTGAGAGTTCGTCAATCTCTAGTTCAATTAGTCGATTGAATTTATTCAGATTTGATTGATGAAGTTCAACAAGTTGCTGTTTATCCAACTTTTTCAAGGTTTATTTCAATCAATTGCTCGTTAAAAACGTCAAAGATACAAAATTATCTAAAATAACATTACTTTTAGTAAAAAATAATGAGGGAGATGCACATGTACCTGAAAAACAGAATGGATAACCCCGATTGTTGAGGTTATCCATTCTGCTGTAGATAAGAAGTGGATTTCAAGTCTTTCTATTAATCAATTCGAAATCTAAGTTATCGAGGTATAAATACTACCGGTTCACTTGGTGTTCCCCATCCGTATATATTTCCACCCGAAACTCGGATATACACTTCTTTGCCACGGCTAAGATCTTTTATTTCAAGTTTATTTAGAGTTCCAAAGTCAAGAATCGTTTCCCATTTTGTATTATCTCCAAGGCTTGTCGCAATTTCTACTTTATAACGATCAGCATCAACAAGTGGTTCCACATATATTTTGACACTACATGCTGTGCTTCCATCTTCCACACGTTTAATCAATGCTTTTTCAGGTTTATCATGTTTAGTCGGTTCATCGCTGCAATCGAAACCCGAAAGCAGAATAATCGTTTTATCTCCATCTGCCACTTTATTGACGTAAAAGAGAAGTGACTTTAGCATTGTGTACACAATGTCAGTTTGATCTACTACTGCCTGATTCTTTTGTTTGCTTCCATCTTTTGCTTTGATAGCAGTGTCCAACTTTGTTATCTCGGTATTGAATTCTTCCATCGTCGGATCGGTGTTTGGAAAAATCGTGCTACTCGCTACCATATTGGTGTTTACTCTACCTGCAAGATTGTATGTTTTTTGCGGGTCTTTGCTTTTTAAATGTAAAACGGCTGTGTTTGTTTTCATGTTTTATTATGTTTTAAAGGTTTGATAATGGGCAAAATTATACGGTTTGTTTTTTGATTGCAAATTATTTTGTGCCTAATAAGTACAGTATTATAATGCTGGACTCATTTGGCTTCAAGAATCTACATTGAGTGTGTTTTTAACGGCTATGAAGGTTACGAAGAATTTTGCGCACCTTTTTCTTTTTCTTCTGACGGTTCAGCAACATTTTTGGAAGGGAACTTTTTTCTCTCTGAAGATTCAGATAGATTTTGCGCACCTTTTCTTTTTTTTCAGAAGGTTCAGGGATATTTTTGGATGGGAACTTTTTTCTTTATAAAGGTTCAGTTAGATGTTGCGCACCTTTTCTTTTTTTTCAAAAGGTTCAGAGATATTTTTGGAAGAAAACTTTTTTCTTTCTGAGGGTTCAGTCAGATGTTGCGCACCTTTTCTTTTTCTTTTTGACGGTTCAGAAATATCTTCGGAAGACAATTATTTGCTTTAGGTAAGAGGTTGGGAAAAAACGTGACCGTTCAAAAAATAGTTTAAATTGAAATAATGATATTTTTTAGACCCTGATTGTTCCGTTATTCTTTATCTTCTTTTGCATTGACAGATGAAGATATTGATTGCTGTACAATGAGATATTCAGCAGGTGTTTTTCCGGTAAATCGTTTAAATGTTTTGAAGAAATTGGCTTTAGAGCCAAAGCCACACTTATAACCAATGGCTTCGAGTTTTAATTTTTGTTCCTGTCCGTTATTCAATAATCTGCATACATGATCCACCCGATATTTATTGATAAAGTCCGTAAAATTATACTCGGAGTAAGTATTGATGACAAAGGATATATGATGTCTGGGGATTTTGCTGTAGTGGGTCAGCTGTTGTAAATCACATTTATTCGACAGATAGAGCTCTTCGCTCTCCAAAACTTTACTTAGTTTTTGCAAGATATTGTGAGCTTCCTCCTCACTGATATTCAGCTTGCACACAAATGGTGAACGAATTGCCGGTAGAATATTTAAGTCAGATTGCTCCACTATGGGTACTGCAATGATGCTTTGCATAGAGAGTCCGGTGGATAATAACGACTGCACGAAAAGGTACACAATCAGTGAACTGAAGATGCATTGTTGGGCAAGGATACTTACCTGCATGGAGCTGGAGAATGTCCATACTAAGCTGTAGATAAAGGTGGTACCCAAACTAAGCGCAGATAAATACATCAACCAGCGGATATTTATTTGCTGTTGATCTATCACTAACAGATAGTCCGAAGTTCGTAGCTTTCGAACTTTGAGTAAACAATACGAAAAATAACAAACAGACTGAATATAATACAGCACCGTGATACCGACCACCATCCAATGTTCGGCAAACGATTCGCTTAATAGCATGTCAACGCGTTGGCTAGGGGGAATAGCTGCAAAATAGAACAGAAAACACAGGGCAGGAATAATAGGTAAGGCATGGTAGCCAAGTTGTTTTTTCCACCGGAATTGATTATTCCCCAATAGCATTCGGACATAAAAGTACAGGGTAGGAGCAATGCATAATGAAAGAACAAGGTCGATCGGGAAATAGAATGACAGCAAAAAATCCGACTTGACAGACAACCCGGAATACAGATAGGCAACAGAAAAATCCCAACAAGCGAGTAAGAGAAAAGCGATGGCAAGAAAACAACTTACCCTTTGCAATGGTGCTTTTTTCCAATACAGCACAATGGAAAAAACAATCAGCATTAAACCGGAAAAAAACGATATGCCTGCAATAAACATATAACTTCGAACCTGAAAAATGTAAACAAAAAAAATGATAAACTCTGAAAACAAATAGATTAAAAAGGTATTGACGAAATCTCTTCTCTACCCCTGAGGTTATAATTCAGGGGTAGAGAATAGAGAAACTATAACGAGATATTACCTAGACGGTCGATTTTGAGTTTTATACAACAGTCTTTAATCATAACTCCATCAATTCCTTTTTCCATTTTATTTAGTGCGGAAAACTCTAATTTATTTACAATAGAAGTCGCAATTTGAGATCTAATAAAAAAACATTGGTAACTACTGCAACTTACCATTTTATAAATGTGTTCGAACTGATCATTGGTTAATCTCGAAAAATCAACCAAGTGTGGACTTTCAATTTCTCCCGTAGTAGGAACATAAACTAAGTCATCTGGAGATAAATGTAATAACAATCTATCTCCTTTCTCATTAGTTTCTGGAACCTCACTTAAGCCTTGTTTTAGTCTTTCAACTGCTATATTAAGTGGAATTGTTTCATAGCTTCGTTTTCCTTCTTCGTTTACGTAAATTGCAAAGAAAAGGTTTGTCCCTTTGGCTGCCTCTACATATTTATCTTTCTTATTTCCTGCAACTCCCACATTGAATTTATTACCTTTAGGCTCAAAAGTTCTTACCTTTAAAATAGGCTGATGAAACTTAGCATTGTTTAGTGCAACAATATTTTTGTTCATCTCCTCAATACCTTCAGGAGAGAATGCAAGTTCAGGTTGTTCGTTATAGTTAGCTAAATGATTAAGTAGGATTTTCTGTATTCCTGTATCGGTAATACTTTCAATTTTCTTAGCACTAAAGGAAGTATCTAAACTCACTCTTGATGCGACAAGAACTTCTTTGTCATTACTGAAATAGTAGATTTCCACTTTTGTAATATCACTTCCAAGCCATTTGTTTTCTTGTTCCGCAAAGAATTTCAGGATTTTTTTCTTATCAAAGTCTTCATTAATCAATTGTTTGATTTTTGTTTTCAGCCCTTTATCAACCAACATTTCCCATTGGTCTATCGCAGCAGATAATGTAACAGACTTTTTAAGTCGTAGATTCACTATACCAGCAACAGTGTCTTTATGTAATGGCTTCCTGATAGCCCAACTATCACCTTTTTCTTGGGTTTTAATTACTTTTTTGCCGTTTTCAATTACCTGATACTTATTCACAGTTTTGTTTATAACTCTCAGATTCTGCTTAAAGCTTACTACGATATTTTCCAAGGCCACTTGTGCATCTTCGGTAAATGAATTCCATGGTTTATGAAATTGCCACTTATAGTTGCCTTTATCATCGGTTTTGGATTTATAGCAAAGCTTGCTTTTTAAATCATATCTACTTACCTTTGAAGATGGTTTAGCAGACTCATTATTCAGGTAATTGATGTGGCTACGGGTTGCGCAAGCAATTACCAATGCATCCATTGCATGGTGTCTGTGATCAATACGTTTTTTATTGAACCCTTTTTGTAATTCAAGAGGCATTTCGGTTTGGAAAACCTTTTTACCATCTTTATTTGTCCATTGTCCAAAGTTACTGGATTTTGTAAGCTCATTCATGCGCTCAAAACGGGGAGTTATAATTCTGTTCCACACATCATTTAAACCCCAGTCTTGTTTTAATGTATTAGTAACACCACCTGTACATGAAATTACATGTTTAGATGTTGATTCCTGTTCGTCGTCCTCGCGAACTATGTTAGACAATAAACCCTTAACCACTTTACTGATATAACGGGTATCATTAAGTTGCCTTTCAACAAAAGCCTCGGGAATATCCTCCATTAAAAGTTTTTTCATTTTCCCGCGGCTTTTTCCATAATATTGTTTCACGAAGTCTTCGTACTGACTAATCGTAAAAATCTTTACAGATTTACCGTAGCTTAATTCGATAATTCTACCCTCGTTATTTTTGATAAACTCATAGCCTAGTGCATTGTCTTTTTCTTTGTTTACAGCGGCTTCACAAATAACTTTATTACTAAATGAATCATCAAAATACCTGGATTGAGGAATAACATGCTCAATTTCATAAGCAGATGTAAAAAGCTTACTTAGGGGAATCATTTCGCCGGTATAAGGTGAACGATACTTTTGTTCCAGCCATAACTTATAGCGTATAAGTTCTGATTTAGATGGTTGACTTTGTTTTGCTATTTTAGCAATATCTTCGGGTACTTCAAAATCAGGGTTATTAAGTGCTCCTTCCTCATAAATCTTCAATATTTCCTGTTGACTAGGAGAATAAGGTCGAACATTTTCGACATCACTATGGTTAATCAGCTCTGCAAGTAAGTATTTGATTCGAAGATTTGAATTCTCATTATCTGTTATCTGAGCTGTCATTGTTTTACGTTTGTCAGCCGGATTCTTCATTTCACGACCCAACTCCACGTGAATTTCCGTAAAAACACCATAGTGTTTCCAAATATCCTTAACTGTTCTCAATGTTTCGGTTATTACTTGCTCAACAATAGGGTTACGAAGTGAGTGCTGTTTGAAAGTACGCAAATAAGATTCTAAATCTTCCGGCGTTTTCCATTTCGAGATATCACCCGACTCGGAATGTCTGTCGTAAACTATATAGCTTACCAACCATTCGGGCAAACCTTTATAATCAGCAATTGAATTAAGTTTATATGCTTTCTCGCGGACACGATTTTGAATCGTTTCATCGCATTCACCCGATAGTATCTTATCTATTCGAAGTTTTGTTTTTTTGTCTATATTATCCAGTTCCCAATACTTACCCATTCTCATCAATGGAAGAAACTTTTTAATTGCTTTCTCCGAATATGCACCATATTCCTTTTTAAAAGGAGGAAATTTCTTAAAGACTTCGACAAAATCATCACCTAAATTATTTTTCAAAGCAAATGACTTTAATGCTTTCTCAATTTCCAGTTTATCTTCGACCGAGTAAAGTAGATGCCATAATTGAATCTCTGTGTCTTTGTTTAAAAAGTTTTCGGGGACATTGCTTACTTTGCTCAGACGATTCAGAAATTGAGCTCTGGTTTCATTGCATGGATATTCTTTATCTTCAACATAATTCCAACGGTGAGATAGTTTTTCTTCTCCCTTTTTCTTTTTGATTTTGAAATAGGATGATAGTAAAGTATCCTGCTTAATTTCCTTAGTTTTATTCAACCAATCAAATAATTCAACATAATCGTCTTCTGTTTTTAGAAATTCAGTGGTTACGTCTACATCTGTATTTAATTTCCCATTTATATCTTTCTCACGCTCAATTATTTTTAGGTCTTGAATAAACTTCCATAACCTAAGTTCTTGATAAAGCGGGTGTGATTTAGAAATACATTTAATGGCTTCCTTTTGTTTTTCCCCAGTTTCTTTGTTTATGAAGGTTCTAACTTCATATTTACAGTTACTAATCAACGATTTCTTGCTTTTCAAAGGACGTTGATAGAAAATAATATCATTTAAAAACAAGTACGTGAAATCGCGGTTTGCATTACTGTTTCTATGTGCTTCGTTATTACCATAAAGCTCATTAAGGCAAGTGTGGTATAATTCTGCATCGTTCAATTCCGAATGAAATTCTTTTTGTTTTTCGAGTATTGCTTTTAGTTCCTGTTTGTAGAATTTGCGTTCAATGGTTCGCACAAGTTTACCGTTGATTTTCTGCGTTGGATTTTGAAGTAGTGTGTCGTAAATATAACATCCAACTGTTTTACCACTCTTTGTTATTGTCGCTTCTGTTTTTGCTTTAATCTTTTTGTAAATTTTATTTTTATCTGACTGGCTCATTAATTCAATTTCCTCAAAAGATGGTAGTGGAGTGATTCGTCTCTTCTCCTTACCTTCAGTATCAGTTTTTCTATCTTTTGAAATCTTTATGTTCCCATTTTCGTCAAGTTCTTCTGTTACTAAAAACTCTTTTTCTTCATTTAACCATTTAGGCTCAGAGGTAAAAGTTGCTGTATATATCCAGCCATTCTCTAAAGTAATATTAAACCATGTTCTGTTATTGTTCTTCCTGTCTAGTTCCCCTTTTTCTATTTGGGTCACTTTTAATGAAACGACATATTCATTTTTTCTATCCGATAAATCATCTTCTCCTCTTAATTGATAGTAACCTCTTTTTTGATTGAAATTGAGTAAAAGCCATGCTAATTCTTCTTTTTCTATCTTGTGTTGTAAAGCCTTTTTTCTTAGGTAGTAAATTGTCCAATCGTATGGAATTAGTTTGTCTTCATCAAACAATTGAGGTTGAGAAAGTTTAAACTCCTCAACCATTTCGTTGAATGATGTTTTAAAAATAAAATCATAGCTGCCTTCTTCGTTCTGTTCCCATACCAGTTTTGGCTCTGTATCTGAAATGAATTTACCAAGTTTGTTCTCAAAATCAATATACTTCTCATAGTGCTTTGGCAGAAAATTCATAACATGCAAAACTCTATGAAGCCTTTCGCGACGCAATAAATGTCTTTCCCGGAGTCTGCGAATTCCTCTAAAGCGAGTTCTAACCGCTGTTTGTGATTCAGTTACACCGCTATCAAATTTCCCCAGAATATCCTGACTCATGGGAATTATTCGACTTCCAATGCCCAATATCTCTTTACTTTCATTCTCAGCTTCATTCACCAACGCCCAGCCAATGCTATTAGTTCCTAAGTCCAACCCTAAAATTCTTCTCATAATATTGCTTTTAAGTTATTAGTTTGAGGCCATAAAGTTAAAGTTTATTTTTTATTTAGCAAACTGTTTGTACAATTAATTAAAAAACATATTTTTGCCGTACAATTTTTGAAGCAAATCACAATAAGGATTATTCCGTTGTGAAAACATTTAAGGCGGGGCAACTCGCCTTTTTTTTGTGCTTAAGGAGAGGGGTAAAAATAAAACAGGTTGAATTCTTACTTGAATTCAACCTGTTTTATTTATGTTAGTCCTAATTATAGTAATTCTCCGGCTCCCTGGCGTATAATAACCGGTTCGTCTTCAGTGCAGTCAACTATAGTGGAGTGGATTAATCCTCCCATACCGCCATCTATTACGAGGTCTACCTGATGACCGTATTTTTCTTCAATCAGTTCAGGATCGGTGATGTACTCGGTGGTTTTTTCGTCGGTAAAGATAGAGCTTGTCATCAGTGGGTTGCCCAGTTCGCGAACTATTTCCAACGCTATGCTATTTTGAGGCATACGGATACCCACTGTTTTTTTGTTTTTGAAAAGTTTGGGTAACTTGCTGCTTCCGTTGAGGATAAACGTAAACGGACCGGGTAAGTTCCGTTTCATAAGTTTAAAAGATACATCGTCCATTTTAGCGTATTCGCTTATCTGACTCATTTCATGACAGATAAACGATAAATTGGCTTTGCGCATGTCGTGTTCTTTCAGCCGGGCAATAAACTCAACACCCGATGCATTGAATATATTGCAGCCAAATGCATAAACGCCATCGGTAGGAAAGATAATAATTCCGCCTTTGCGCAATACTTCCACTACCCGACGTATTTCGGCAGCATTGGGATTGGTATCGTAAATTTTTAAAAGCATATTTTCAGTTATCAGCGAACAGTTTTCAGCAAACATTTTCAGGAACTTATGACCAGAAAATAGTGCAAAAGTACAAAAAAAATCCTGTAAACATATTTACAGGATTTTTATATTTTATCTTATCCAGCCAATCAAACCAACTAATCAACTTAGCTATCCAATTATCCGGTCAACTATATCAAAATGCGTCGATAATAGCTTTGAAGTCTTCAACTTTCAGAGAAGCTCCACCGATCAAGCCACCGTCGATATCAGGTTGAGAGAACAATTCGGCTGCATTTTTAGCGTTACAGCTACCACCGTACAGAATCGATGTGTTTTCGGCTATTTCCTTGCCAAATTTTTCAGCAATAATAGTGCGAATAAATGCCAACATATCCTGAGCTTGCTCAGTAGAAGCAGTTACACCGGTTCCGATAGCCCAGATAGGTTCGTAAGCGATAACTATTTTCTTGAAATCATCAGCGCTCAGATTGAAAACAGTTTCTTCCAACTGTGTTTTTACATAAGCATTTTGCTTGTTTGCATTACGTACTTCCAGTGCTTCGCCGCAGCAATAGATAGGAGTTAAACCGTTAGCCAACGCCAATGCTACCTTGTCGTTAAGAATAGCGCTGGTTTCACCATAATACTCGCGACGCTCAGAGTGACCGAGGATTACGTAATTTGCTCCTGTAGATTTTACCATAGCAGCGCTGATTTCGCCGGTATAAGCACCTGATTCTTTGTTAGCACAGTTTTGAGCAGCTACACCAATTTTTGTTGTGTCGATAGCAGCAGCTACGCTTGCTAAATGGATAGCAGGAGTTCCGATTACTACATCGCAATTTGGAGTTGATCCGGCCAATGCTTCATTCAATTCAATTGCTAATGCTAACCCTTCTTGTAGGGTTTTGTTCATTTTCCAGTTTCCTGCAACAATGTTTTTTCTCATCTTTTTTATATTTATTTTAGTTTGAAATTATTTACTTCGCTTCAGACTTATCAAAGTCTCTCCAGTTCCATTTGCCTTCTACAGTACCACTCTTAAGTAATACCAATCCGGGGTTAGCACGTATAACTGTTTTCAGGGCTGTCATATCAGTTTTCCAGAACGGATAGGTTACGCCGGTTTTATCTGTAAATTTACGTATATCGTCGTCGGACGAAGCTGTCAACGCATAAAACTTAATACCTTCTTTCTTGACTTTCTGATAGATTTGCTCAGCTTTCATAGCTCCATCAACAGAAGTTTCATTTATGTCGTAACATATCAGTAAATATGTATTTCCTGAGTAATTAAGAACTTCTTTGGTTATATCGTCAAACTGTTCATTCATTATCGAAAAATCATGGATAGGAGCTTTGTATCCTTTCGAAATAAGTACAGATTTTTGGTCTACAAAAATCCAGCTTGGGTCGCCTTTCGGATAATTCTCTAGCGTGAATTCTTTTTGCTCTCCATTTTTTTGATAAATAAAAGTGGTTTCATACACATCCGAAGGAGCATTATCCGGAATTTTCATGGCTTTAGGAATATTCACACCAACTTTATAGGGTAGAAAATCTATCATTGGTAAATGGCGATAACTGAAAAGCGATAACGAAATGCCGGCAGCTATAAAAACAAAAAACACCAGAAACTGAAAGCGGTTGGTCAGAAACGGATGGAATTTATAATTGTATATTATCATCAGAATGGCAATAGCCAGCAACACGATATTTTTCGAAAATGTAGCCCAGTTGCTGATTATCAATGCATCACCAAAGCAACCGCAGTCTGTTACAGGGTTTTTAATGGCAATGTAGAGTGTTAATGGTGTCATTATCAGCATAAAGATCAATGCCAATACATTCGTCAGATCAATATGTATTCTGAAAATCATATTTAGACCAATTATCAGTTCCAGGGTCGAAAGTGCTATTGCTAACGGGAAAGCATAATCGGCCATAGATTCCATAAAGCCGCCGAAATGGTGCAGATAATCTTCTATTTTATATGTAGAGCCGAGTGGATCAATTGCTTTTACGAAACCAGAAAAAACGAATACCGCACCAAAGAGAATGCGACCGATTTGTAAAGCAATGTTTCCGGCATTTTGCAGGAGTTTATTCATGATAATCTATTTTTTAAGTACTTATTCAAAATCTTGAATAAATACAACAAGCTGGATATTTAATAGTTTCCTTTTTAATTGATTAACGTGCAGTCAGCAACAAATCAGGCCGCTTCATTAATCTTTATAAGCCCGAAAACAGCGTAATTAATCATATCAAAGTAGTTGGCGTCAATGCCTTCTGAGATTAATGTTTTGCCCTGATTGTCTTCAATTTGCTTAGTTCTGTAAATTTTCATCAGGATTAAATCAGTATATGACTCCATACGCATACTGCGCCAGGCTTCGTCATAATCATGATTTTTGTCCATCATAAGTTTTTTTGCTTCGGACATGTACTTAGCGTAAAGCTCCACACCTTTATCGTAGGATAGATCATCAGTTTCAGAACATCCCAATTCCAGTTGAATTAAACCAATGATACCATAATTTACAATGGCTATTAATTCAGAACGGATGCCTTCGTCAACTTTTGAAACTCCTTTTGTCTCAATACTGCGAATGCGGTTGGCTTTTATAAAAATCTGATCGGTAACTGATTGAGGGCGTAGAATACGCCACGAAGCACCGTAATCTTTCATTTTCTTTGTGAAAATATCGCGGCAAATAGCAGCAACCTGATCAAATTGTTGGTCGGTATGGCTCATGTTTAAGCTGTTTTTTTGAGCTACAAAGGTATAATTTTTTGTTGAAATGAGCAATCAATATGCTCATAGACTTTTGGTTGATTTAATTATACCACTTTGTCATACCAATATGTATTAATGCCGGAATAATGCTACCTGAAAGTAGATTTTCCTGTTGCTCAAAGAGGATGAGATAAGGCGTAATTCGCTGATTATGTATGCTCTATTGTCTTGGTATATTTATTGCTCTATTTTAATAAGCAAACTATATATTTACAAACTAAACTACAATGTGAATGGGTACAGTACAAACGTCAGCAGATCAGGTTGGTTTTTATGAGTTAGAAAAGGTAAGATTTATAATTAAAGATGGTTGCGGTCTGGATATAGCGTATGCTTACGAGGATTTGGTTTTTTCAGAACACGGAATATTTATTCTTCAGTATGCCGACAAAACATCTGAGTCAATGTATTGTTGGTTTAACAAAGATTGCAATGATAATGAAAGATTTTCTTTGTTCAAATCGTTGACTACTTCGTCTCATTTAAACAAGATGAAAATTGAATATAAAGGCAAATTTGAAATGATTCAGCAGGATGGTGAAGAAAAAATTGATATTCGATTTATTGAGCAAAAATAGACATAAATATATGTTTTGCGAGGCTTTCTATGAGTGTTATTTTAGTTTAGGACTCAAAAGAATTGTGAATATTTGATGTAAAGTTAGGTGTTATAGATATTTATTTCGATATTTGTAATAATAACACCTAGAACCTATGATTCGACTATTACAATTAACTGTATTTTTTCTGCTTATTTCAACTGTTTTTTCTGTCGCGCAAAAGCAGGGAAAAGCTTCTTATTACAGCCATAAACTTAAAGGCAGGCATACTTCTGACGGAGGAAAATATCACCCGGACAGTATGACTTGTGCTCATCGTACTTACCCTTTGGGAACAATCTTGAGAGTAAGAAATCCTAAAAACAGCAAACAAGTTTTTGTTAGAGTAACTGATCGTGGACCACACCAACGAAGACTCATGATCGATTTATCTTACAGTGCAGCCAAACAATTAGAAATTATCGGGGCAGGAATTGCACTTGTCGAGGTCTCGCGTCTTGACTCCATGCCACTGAACATTCCTACTCCTATTTATAACCCACTCCCTATTCTTCGGCTAAGTAAAGTGGATGAAAATAGAGCATTGCATCCTGCCAGCTAAATTCTCCTTTCTTTATTGATATTGCAAAGCATTTTGATTGAAATTGAGATGTATATTTTCATGTTCGGGAATGGCTGTAATTTACAGAAACAATTCACGAAATTATTGTAAAAATAAAATAAATTTCTCATCTTTGTTCCACTTTATCATGGTGACTATTGAGTCTTACAATCTATTACAATCATTTTAAAATTAGAAAAAATGTTGAAACGAAATCTACTTATTTTATTCCTCTTTCAATTACTGAGTTGGCAAGGTGTTGCAGGTCAAGATCAACAAGACTATAAAAAAGGGTGGGAAGCATTTACCAGTAATAACCGCGTTGATGCCAGAAAGTATTTCAATCAGGCTTTAGCCAATCCCCAAACCAAATCTGATGCATTGCTAAGTCTTTGTTTATTAGATTGGACTGAATTTAAAAACGATGCTGCGTTCGATAACTTTCGTCAGTTTTATACTTCCAGTTCTAATCCACATCCTTATTTGTATGCATTTAGTTCTCTTCCCTTTTTACTTCAATCGAGCGAAATTTTACCACAAAGCAGAATTGATTTTTTTGAAAAAATAAGTGCTGATCCAAAGATGAACGGAACGCTAAAAGCCATGATTTGTGAACGTTTGGGATCGTATTACGAGAATATCAATAATTTCAAACATGCCAAAGAATTGTATAGTAAAATGGGTGCTTTGAGTCATTGGCAAGTGCTTGGAACATTTGATAATACATCGGGCAGTGGTTTCAGCAAAGATTGGGGTGCCGTAATCAAATCATCGCGAACAGATATCTTTAAAAATAAAGTAGATGCTGATATAAAGTGGTACACACCTACCTGCAATAAACCCAATAACTGGTTCCATTTGGAATACTACTTTCCTCTGAATAATACTATTACATATACGCAAACATTTGTAAACAGCCCGGTAGAGCAGGATGTTTACCTTCGGGCAGGAAATTCAGGTTCATTGAAAATATGGATCAATGATGCTCAGGTATCAACAGTTTCGGAAGAACGGAATTGTGATATAGATATTTATGCATACAAAATAAAACTCAACAAAGGAACCAATCGAATTCTGGTTCAGATAGGGCAGAGTGAAATAGAAGATGCCAATATTTTAATCAGACTTACCGATGAAAATGCCAATCCCGTTCCGGGTTTAACTGATTCGGACATTAATGGAGATTATTCAAAATCGACAACTCAACCAACTAATGAATTGTTGCCATTTTTTGCTGAAAGGTTCATGGAAGAGAAAGTTCGCGAATTACCTTCAAATCCTTTGTATTACTATCTCTTGGCTGAAATTTACTTACACAACGATAAAGCATACGAAGCCACCAAAGTGCTGAAGAAACTTGAAGAGCTAACATCTAAATCAACTCTCACTTCGTATAGACTATCAGAAGCCTATACAAGGGCAAAAAACAGAACTGATTACGAAAAGGAACTGGGCAATATTAAACATTTGGATCCCAACTCATTTTGGGGCTTACAGGAACTTTACAATGAGGCTGTAAAATCAGAAAAATACACCGAAGCTGAAGACATTTGTAAAAAAGCTAAAGAATTATATGGTGAAAATTCGGTAACGGACGAATGGACTATCAATGTGGCTTCATACCAAAAACGCTATGAGGATGTGATGGCTTTGGCAAAAACGCTTTACAAAAAATATCCCAGTCGGCTTGATTATATGAAGTTGAACTTCTCTATTGAAAAAAACACATCGAAAAACCCTAAAACATCGGTTGCTGTCATTGAAAACTATTGCAAATCGTACTTTAATGCGAGTGCGCTGGATTTATTGTCGAAAACTTATATCGAGCAGGGAAATTCGGACAAGGGGCTAGCTACACTAAAACAAAGACTTGACATTATACCTTATGGCACAGGATACTGGGACGATCTGGCGTCGGTTTTGTTTCGTATGCAGAAGTACAAAGAAGCGTTGGCTGCTACCGATCAGATAATTGCCTTGTCGCCAACCTTGACAGGTATTTATAATTACAGGGGATATATCTATAATAGCCTCAAAGATGAACCGAATGCTATAGAAAATTTCAAAAAATCGATTTATTATGGGCCTACTTCGTACGACTCACGTTCTCAGTTAAGACTGCTGGAGAAGAAAAAAGAACTCAATGAGTTGTTTCCCAAAAATGATCTGAACGAGCTTATAAAAAATGCACCTACTGCCAAGGAATATCCGCAAGATAACTCAATTATACTTTTGAATGATTATCAATCGGTTGTTTATCCTGAAGCAGCTAAGGAATATAAATATGAAATAGCAGTCAAAATTTTGAATCAGGCCGGTGTCGAAGACTGGAAGGAATATACCATTGGCTACAATGACAACACACAAAAGCTTTTGATAGACAAAGTGGAGGTGGTAAAAGCCAACGGAACGAAGGTGAAAGCTGAAACAAATAACGATAATAAGTTGGTGTTTACAAATCTGGAAGCGAATGATGTGCTTCATCTTATTTACCGCGTTCAGGATTTTTCGACAGGCAAACTGGCCAAACATTTCTTCGATCATTTTCTGCTTCGGTACAATATACCTTCGCTGATTAATCGTTATAGTGTTTTGGCTCCCAAAGATCGTGTTATCAATTATCTGGTTACCAACGGAAAAGTTGAACCTAAGATAACAGAAGTTGAAGATATGAAGCTTTATCAATGGGAATTGGATAAGCAGGATGCTGTGAAGAGCGAACCATATATGAGTGCACTGACCGACGTTGTGCCAACTTTATATTGTAGTACCATTCCTGACTGGAAATATGTGAGTGACTGGTACAAAGATTTGACATACAGTAAATTCAATACTGATTTTGTACTTAAAGAAACAGTAGCTACTATTCTGAAAAGCAAAGAAGACAGTACTCCGTTGGAAAAGGCGAAGCTTTTTTATGATTATATTTTGGAAAATATCAGTTATTCTAACGTGTCTTTCTTACACAGTAATTTCGTGCCTCAAAAAGCTTCACGAACTATCACTACACGCTTAGGTGATTGTAAGGATGTGTCTACCCTTTTTGTTGCTTTGTGCAACGAGGTGGGCATAAAAGCTAATCTGGTACTGATTTCAACGCGGAATAACGGAAACAAAACAATGCCATTACCTTCGGTCGAGTTTAATCATTGTATTGCTCAATTGAATCTGGATAATAAAACGTATTATCTGGAGCTGACGGATAATAAATTGCCGTTTGGAGCAGCGCTGACAATCGATCTTAAATCGGAAATACTACCTATTCCGTTTGCCAACGAAAAATATGGAGACAAGTTATTGAGTATGGAAATGCCTTTCAGACTAAAAAACTCTATTAATCGTCGTCATAATATCACGCTTGCCAACAATGATTTATTAATTGCTAGAAATAATACCTATGTTGCAGAAATGGCGGCTTCACTTCGCGAAACCTATCGCGACATAGGCAGTGAAGAGCAGTTGAAACAAATGAATCAGGGAGTGGCTTCCGATTTTAATGTTCCGATAAAAGTTATAGATTTGAAATTTCAAAACCTTGAGAACTTGCAGGATAGCCTTAAAATAGATTATAAAGTAGAGGTGAAGAATATCTTACAGACTGTTGCAGGAATGAAAATCCTCAATTTGCCCTGGACAGAGAAGATAAGTTCGTTGGAAGTGGTAACTGCAGAAAGCCGTAAGTATACTATTGAGCTCTGGTCTTATATGAGGGAAGATATTGACAATGAAGAAATGGTGATAAATCTTCCTGTCGGAAAGAAATTTGTGGAACTGCCTGTCGATGCTAGTTTTGACTGTGCTAATGCAAGTTATAAACTGACTTTCGATATCCGAAATCCAACGAAAATAATAGCAAAGCGCGTGATGATCCGAAAAACAGAGCAAGTTAGTCCTGCAGAATACATAGCTTTCAGAGAGTTCATTAATCGTGTAAGCGAATCGGACAATAAACAATATGCTATAAAATAATATTTTTGTCGTTTGAGAATATAACAGAGAAGTAACGGAGCAGTCCGTTGCTTCTCTTTTTTTTGCGATGTTGTTCTTGAAATACGTTAACCTCATTCGAATCTCTTATTTACAATAATCGTAGTATCTTTGCGCCTTATTTTTGGAATAAATTCAAACAGAACATATTTTCGCAGGTAATGGGTATCGAAAAAGGAATATTTCAGCGTACAGAATTGCTTTTGGGCAAGAGTTTTATCGAAAAAGCGGCTGAAAAACGGGTTATAATTTTTGGAATTGGTGGTGTTGGCAGTTGGTGTGCAGAGAGTCTGATTCGTTCGGGAATTCGTTATCTCACCATTGTTGATTCCGACCGGGTCTGCGTAACCAATGTGAACCGCCAACTGATGGCAACCACCAAAACAGTAGGTAAAGTAAAGACGGATGTACTAAAAGAAAGATTGTTAGAAATCAATCCGAAAGCAGAGATCACAGCATTACAGAAAATATATAGTCCGGAAACATCCGACTCTTTTGAGCTTGATTCGTACGATTTTATCATTGATGGCATCGACAGTCTAGCTAACAAAGTACATCTGATTCAAACAGCTACAAAAACCAATGCTACGTTCTTTTCGTCGATGGGAGCAGCGTTGAAAATGGATACAACCCGCATAAAAGTGACAGAATTCTGGAAAGTACAAGGTTGTCCGCTGGGGGCTGCATTACGCAAAAGACTAAAGAAAGTGGGGGTTCCAAGTAAAAAATTCATGTGTGTTTTCAGCGATGAATTACTGGAAAATCAGGGGGAGAATGCTTCGTGCGGTACTGAAAAATGCATGTGTCCGAAAGCCATCACAGGTTCGGGTGATCCCGACCTGGTGAATCACGAGTGGTGCAGCCTGAAGGCTCAGGTCAATGGCACGACGTCGTATATGCCGGCCATGTTTGGTATGACGATAGCCAGTTTAGTGGTTCAGGCTATTGAAAAGGAAAAATAAAAAAATGTTCCGCAAACAAATTGTTTACGGAACATTTTTTTTGCAGCTACGTGGCTATGTTATCTCACGGTTATCCTCTCACCACCCGTATGACTTACAAACTCCGGTGCATATTGACACTGAACCGATGTAATTCCACTTGTATATTCTCCTGACACATTTGTCCATAACTCGTATTCAAACACGTAGGTTCCTTTGGGCAGATAAGAGAAGAAGAATTGCGTGGAAGCATCTTTGGTTGTTTGATAATAGCAAACACCTTCTTTCCATTGACAGCCAGATAGTTGATTAACCGGCTCAAAACAGGAAGCCCGCAGGTCTTTCAGCGCTACGAATTCTAGGTTTCTGTCCGTACTAACTACCAATCGTGTAATGACTTTGTCGCCTTTCGATAGCTTGGTTTGTTCAATTGGCAACAGAGTTTTTCCAGTCGAGGCCATTTTTTCGACAAAAAGTTTTTTGCTGACCTTTAGCGCACCGCTTTGTCCTTCTACTTTATCCAGATCCTGATAAAACTGCCAGTACATAGCACCCCAGCCAATAGAGGTATTATTGGAACTCTTATTGAGGGGGTGACTTTGAGTCACCCTCTCAATGTTGGAAATCGTTATTTTGCCTGTTTCAGGACGAATATTAGCAACCGGTATAGTTTCTTTGAAATAGCCTGTTCCGGCTTCGGTGCTGGTTGGCTGAAGCAGCGTATTTCCTATTTTTATCTGGACAGAACCTTCGTTAGTTAGCCAATTGTTTCCTCTGTTCAGCAGTGCATAAATGGCATTTACCGTTGACATTGGAGAGTCCCAGCGCTGCGTTTGTTTTTGTTTAAGCAGCCAGATTTTCAGTTCATCAATATCTGCTGTATTATTTGATATCTCGGTAAATGCTTCGATAATGGCAGCTTGCACCGCTATTGGTCGTTCGTTCCAGAAATATCCGGAAGTGTTTTTAGCCCAGTACATACCAAACTCATCGGTTTTCAACGCATTTTCTTTCAGCGATTTCAGAATGTTGTTTGCAAGTTGTGTTTTCCCATTTCGGTTGGCAACTATTGCCATCATGGCTTTGCCGTAAAGCGTGAAATTTGTCCAGTATTTTTCTGACTGAGCGGTGTAGAACTTTACTGCTTCCAAAGCCGATTGATCAACGGGGATGGTGGAGTATTCCGACCGGAGATGCAGGTAGAAGAGTTGCATATTATCTACCGACATTTCTTTCTCATAATTTTTGTTGTATTTCTTGAGATTAGCAAAGTCACGAGCAATCTCTAAGTCCAGATAATGCAAAGCAGCGGTAAGCGGTGAGCGGTAAGTAGTAAGCATATCGGATTTAGTCATTTTAGCCAATCGTGCCCAATTAAGCAGAATTTCCTGTGTGATATACCGGCTTTCGGGCATGCCTTTGAACCAGGTGAAAGCTCCCGAAGGTTGTTGCAATGAAATCACCTTGTCGATATATTGTTTTGCCTGATTTTTTTGCATATTCAGGTCGAACAATACAGCAATTTGTCGCTTTTGTTCCGTTTCATCTTTGGCAGCCACTACCCAGGGCGTTTCTTCAAGCAGCATATTTTTCAGTTCGCTGTTCTTTTCCAGATTGGAAAGTAGTGCTTCACGGCTTCCTCCCGCTTTTTTCCACTGTTCAAACGTAGCCGCAATTTTAGGATTGGAGTTGGCAATAAACCCAGCCAGCGAATTGGCGTAATAAGCTGTAAAATAATCCAACGCATTTTCGCTTTGAGGTTCGGATACGGTAGGAAGGGCCTGCACGGCATACCAGGCCGGATTGGACGAAAACTCAACCGACAGATTTTTGCTGTCTACCTTAGTACTGTTTTTTATCAGACTTTCAAAACTGAACGTGCGCGTTTCATTGCCTCGAACAGTCAGCGGTAAACTTTCTGTTATCAATACCTTGTCGGGCAATATGGGCAGGTATTTTTGTTCACCATCGCTGAAGTTGCCTGCGTGTGCTATCACTTTGCAGGTTACCAGTTCGTAGGGTGAAAATTCCGTCAGCTCCCATTGAATCGCTTTAGTTTCGTTTGCTGCCAATGTTACAGTTTTAGGTACTGCGTCTTTTAGTTTTATTGATTTATCGGTAGCGGGATCAATCAATTCAAAAGTAACGTTGGCCGTCAGTGCTTTGTCTGTCAGGTTGATTACATTGGCGCTCAGCATCAGCTTGTCGGACCGACGAACAAAGCGCGGTAAATTCATTTGTACCATTAAATCCTTCTGCGTAACGACTTGCGCTTCGCCTTGTCCGAAATACAAATCGGGCGTATGGGCCAGCATTTTTACATCCCAACGGGTAAGACTTTCGGGAGCTGTGAAACTAAACCTGACACTCCCTTGTGCATCGGTTTGTAGCTGAGGATAGAAGAATGCTGTTTCGTTGAAGTTGGTACGGATTTGAACTTGTTTTTGGGGTTTTTCAATGACTGCATTTGTACTTTTTATCTCCTCATTTACCTCCTCATCTTTGCTTAAAATAGCACCTGACACATCTGATTTCCTTTGAGAAGCATAACCCATAACAACTACTTCTTTTAAGGATGTAATATTCTCATTTATTGGGAATTTTTGCTCTTCTGCTCTCATAGTCGCCATTCCCCTAATCACAAAATTGTTCCGATAATTCATATCTAGCTTAAACCAATTTAGTCGATTGAATCCGAACTCCTCAACATAAACAAATTCATTATTTATATTGGCATAATCCGATGCAAGTTGGAAAGCATTGCATATCCAAACAGGAGAATATAAAATAGATTCTCGGTACGACGGATTGAAAAACCAATTATGTGGGCGTAAGGCATCCAATGAGGCATCGTACATTCCTACTAATACCTCGGATGACTTATTATCCTTGGCACTCTCGGGTACAGTAATTGTCCATTCTGCCTTTTCGCCCGGTAATAATTTGTTCCAAAATACGCTAAGCGAAGGTGTCAGTTTTTTGTCGGTGACTTTATGAGTTATTTGAACTTGTTTGCTAAAAAACTGCTCATCTTTCATAAAGGTAAACATCACAGTAACTCCTGCTCCGTAGCTTTCCTTGAAAGGAATTTCAAAAGTTTTTATCTCGTTCGAGAACGAAATCCAGCGACTTTCCAACACTGTATTGCCCTGCATCACTTCATATAAAACCGATGAGTTCTTAGTTGAAGTCCCAAATTGAACTTGAGCTTTCTCTCCAACCTCACATTCAGTTTTGGAAGCTAAAAACCACTCATAACTTTTTACAGGAGGACGTTTGTCTTTTGTATCGTAAAGAACAAAGGTTTTTTCGAGTTTCACTTCTTTGTCATGTGCATCGGGAGTGGTAAACACCAGTTTATATCTGCCTGAAGTAAAATTGGCAACAGCCAGATTTAATATTTTATTGCTAGTATCAAAACTTCCCGACAAAACTTTTTCTGCCTCTTTTAAAACCGTTTTATCATCCATTTTTTCAGCATAAACGTCACTGTCTTCCAAACGATACAGGCTGTATTTTACTGTTGAACTTACGTTCTCTCCGTTCAGTGTTTCAGTACTTACTTGGATACCGAATTCCTGTTTTTTATCTATTTTATCTGCAATTTCTGCCAAAATAAATAAGGATTTATCGCCAACCGAAACGTACTGCTCAGCTTGTTGCGTTTCACCTTTAGGATCTGTAGCATCCACATAAATGGAGTAAGTGAAAAACTGCTCGTTACGGAACGGTGTTATTTCGCTTTTTGACTTCTCAGGCGTAAACGATACGTCAAAAGTTCCATCGGCTTTTGAAGTAGTAGTTCCATTGGTTATTTCTTTGTCCGGGGTACTCCACCACCAGCAATAGTGATGCGTACTGCGAACCACCCGATATTTTACTTTTGCATCGGCAATGGTATATCCTGCATACGCTTTTATGATTCCTTTTACAGTTGCCTTTTCACCAAAACTGATTTCTGTTTTAGGCTTATCAATCGTTACTTCAAAAGTCGGTCGCTTATATTCTTCTACCCAAATTGTTCGTGAACCAACACCCACCTTAATACGATAAGTTCCGTTTAAACCTCCATCGGGCAAAACAAATTCGCCGGCAATGGAGCCGAACTCATTGGTCTTGTATTTCTTGGCACTTACTTTTTGTCCATTGGCATCAACTAAAGTAGCTTCATATTCTGCTCCAGCAATAGTTTCTTGCTTTGTTTTGTTCGATAAATAAGCTATTGCTTTAAAATAGACAGTTTGACCTGGGCGGTACAACGATCGATCTGTGAAGATGTTTATTCTTGCATTTTTATTTTCGTACCTGTGCTGTTCGTTGAAGTAACTATTGGACGCATTTGTTAAATAGCTATCCTTGCCTTTTTCGAACATCAAAACGTTATTCGAATAATCTGATTTAAATGTGTATTGACACAAACCATTCTTATCAGTTGTACTTGCTGTAAGAAAGTTGATTGCATAACGGTTGGCAGCCCATTTATTTTCGTAAACAGATACTTTTACATCGTTTATCGGGTTACCGCTTATTCTGTCAAGCACATATAAGCTTGTTTGCTGAGGAACATTAGTGCGGTTCATGAATGCCAGATCAGAAATGGTAAGTGAACCAATCGTGCGCTCTGATTGATTTTCGTTTCCTTGCGATTCTGCACAAATTTCGTAAATGCCGTAAGTGCCTGTTTTTAAATCAATATCTGTAGTGATATTTCCAAAATTTGCATCCGGTTTTACATCGATTTGTTTTGTTTCAACAAGTGTCTTATTGGAGTAAAGTGTCTTTTCATTCCGTCTGTTCTGAGCATAGTTATAATACTCCAACGCTGTTGCATTCACTCTGTAGACAGTTAGCTTTACTGTTGATAAATTTGTTGTATTTAAATGTACTTTGAGCGTGGTGGTTGGCTTAGCCACCTGATTAAAACTTATTCCAATAGTTTTATGAGTTATGGTTTTCTGAATGTTATTAAGCAATCCTATTCTTTTATAGTTCGGGAAACGTTTCAAACCATCGCTGCAAATATCATAGGCTATTTTTTTGAACGATTTATTTTCATTATCATTTGAATGAGCTAAATAATAGTTTGCTTCCTCAGTTAATACTTCAACTACTGCTTCATTAGTTGCATACTGTTTTTCGAGACGATTCAATGCATCCAGATAAAGCGAATCTGAATTCTCGGCTTCTGTATGTTCTTTAATATACTGAAGTCGCTGCAAATCAACATAGAGGAAGGCTGGTAAGTTATCTGCTTTATAGCGGAATGCTAGTAATTGACGATAAGCATCAACAACATGGTTTTCAACGGAAGATTCATAGGTAGAATCTAATGAAAATGCTGTAAAACGAGGTATATCTGCAAATAATTCCGGATTTTTCAATGGATTTTTCAACGAAGCAGCTTGAGATAGCTGTTCTAATAATTGAATTCTTCTGTTTCCCAAAAAATCAAACAGGGTTGGTTGTAACTCTCTGCTATCAGCACCTTTTTCGAGTAATATGGCAAACTTTAGTGCATCGGTTTGTTGCAAAATCATTGGATTTTCCATCGAAGCCGCAAGATGTTTGGTAATTTTATCGAAATAGATATTTTTTGTCCACTCTTTAATGTCATCGGGTACAAAGCCTGTAACAACAGTGCGTTTATTTATATTCCACTGGTCTTTCTGGTAATACTGAGCATACAAATCAGCCGTCATTGAGTGCAACAATGCTTTCTCGGCAGGATCTGTACTTTTTTCGGTAAAGCCTTCAAAATCTTTTATCAGGGAGGGTGCTTTGTCAGGATTTTTCTCCAACGTAAAACACATTTTATAAATCATGGCTTTAATCACTTCGACAGAATTCTTTTCTTTTTGTGCCTGAGCTAAAATGGTTTCCACTTCCTTTAAAGCTGATTCTGGCAATTGTTTTTCAGCCAACTGATCCACTTTCAGCCAGCGGGAGGCAATGGGAGTTGTTGATTTCTGAGCAACCAGCAATGTGGCAAAAAGCAGAGAGGTAATGGCTATGACTATAAAATACTTCTTCATATGATAGTGCGGTTTAAAATTTCATTAACGATAAGCAAATATAATACCAATTTAAGGAATACCAATCTTTCAGGGTGAGAGCTTGCTGTGTTGATTCAGTTATTTAACTTTTCGTCTGTGCCCTGTGGAGAAATGTTTCAAAGGATATAAGTTTTTGCCTACCTTTGCATAAAAATAAAACGAATTAGAGGCAATGGACATGACTTCCAACAAAAATATTTTCAACGTAACCTATCCCATTTTTTTGACGCTCATTGCCCAAAACATCATAAATGTCACCAATACAGCATTTCTGGGTCGTGTTGGCGAAGTAGAATTAGGAGCAT
>Ga0302203_1000182_pt1 | contig 27325 bp, 26 predicted proteins | sample II_Fen_E1_1_FD_194576 | JGI IMG/M metagenome (GOLD analysis project Ga0302203, IMG submission 194576) | Peat permafrost microbial communities from Stordalen Mire near Abisko, Sweden - II_Fen_E1_2 | ecosystem: Environmental > Terrestrial > Soil > Wetlands > Permafrost | place: Sweden: Abisko...
GTTTTCTGGTTCTCATCTTTATCTTTCCATACCTGTTCTACCTCAGCAGCTATTTGTCCCCCAACAAAAAAACTGACAGTAACAAGTACCCAAACAATCAATATCAACCTCTTGCCCCAACCAACAACCTTAGTAGATGAAAACATTAATGCTGTAAATAAAGCAAAGAGTGCAGTAACACCTAATACCGTTCGAAAAAAGAAAAGTAATCCTGCCAGAGTTAAGGGTGGTGCTATCTCTGCAAAATTAAAGTTTTTATTCCTTAACATTGAATCCGCCCGTTCAATAAACCAAACTGTCAGAAATAACATTTCAGTTTCCTTTAAATGCAAACCACAATAATAAATCAAATTGGGCATAAGCATACAGAAAATACCTGCCATACGCGCAACTTCCTCACCAAAATTACGCAAAGCAAATCTAAATATAATTATGCACGTCAATGCTCCATACAATGCCTTAAAAATACGAGCAATCAATATAGAATCACCGGTAAAAAAATATTGAAAACCCAGATAAATTGCATAACCTGCATCTGAATATCCACCTTTGAGTGAGTCCCAGAATGGCTGCAGACTTTGGTGTGCTGATAACAAAGAATTAATCCAAACAGCTGAATCGTCATAGAAATGAGAGTCGCGGGCTTCAAACTCAAATGGAACACCATACCTGGCAGTATAAAAAACATAACTAAAAAGAACCCAGGCCAACCGTATAAAAAAGGCCGTATAAAATAAATTTGATTTAAATCTCTTTTGAGATACTTGCGCCCATTTTTTTGTTAACAGATTTGAAAAATAGAAAAATGATAACACTTCAACGAATCCAAAAGTCATAAACATCAAAGGAAGAGCCCTTGAAAAGAAAATTAAGCTTATAGCTATCAAAGCACCTACGTAAAGCAGAATTGCTTTCTCTGTAAAATATTTGGGAATGAAGTCTAGCATCAGTTAATCTGCTATTGATTATTAATTGTAATATTTTATTAAACTTCAAAGATAGTATTAAATCATAGTTTTGTACAAATCCATTACATTTTCGGAAACAAATTTCCAATTGTATTTCTGAGATTCTATCTTATTATTAAGCACAAGCTTTGTTTGAAGTGATTCTTCTTTCAATAATCTCACAATATTATTGGCAAAACTATCCGTGTCTCCAAAATCACATAAAAGACCATTTACATTATCCTTCACAACCCAGGAAACACCTCCTGCATTTGTAGAAACAATTGAAAGTCTGGCGGCCATGGCTTCGCAGAAGACAATTCCCTGAGATTCTTCCTCAGTATGTAATAAAAAAATACTTGATTGGCTATAAAAGCTCAATATATCCTGCAGAGATGCATTTGGATATATTCTTATGTTAGATGTAAGATCTTTCTCCATTATAAATTCCCTCATTGAATTTAAATAGCTTTTATCAGACAAAGAACCTGCTATAATTAATGAGAAATCCGGATATGTAAGTTTAACTTTTAACATTGACTCCAGTAGTTGCAAATGACCTTTGCGTTTCGTAAAAGCACCAACTGATAGCATTTTCATAGATCCGTTCAAATTATCCAATTGATAAAATTGCGAATTTACTCCCTGTGGAATAACAAAACAGTGTGGCATTCTGAAAATTCTTTTTTCAGCTTTATACAATGCTATAGCATTGGCCACATATTGAGTATCCACTATAATTTTTTTACATAAACTCAAAAAAAAGAATTCTGTCAGACTCTGCTGAATATACTTTATGAGATTACGGTAAGAAGGTTGAGTATTGAATATATTTCGTTTCTCTATGTGAGCCAACCCATGAACTGTTACTATAGAAGGAATATGAGAAAGCTTTGTAAATAAATACACTACTAATGAAAATAAACTGGTTCCATGAATATGACATATATCCGGTTTTACATTTCTAACAGCTGAAATTACATCCTTCATCCTTAACAGTGTCGCAATATTTTTCTTCTTCTTTGAATAAAATCTAAAAATTTTTAGACCTGATTTATTATCTATAAAATCTTTCTGTACTTCAGTTCTGGGTATATCTATTACAAAAATTTCATTCATCTTGGCAAGTTCAACTGATAAACCATATACAGATGCTTCCACTCCGCCCTTCACCTGGTCAGAGTCCATCGGATACAAACCTACTTGAACTATTCTCATACACTTTTATTGAAAAATGGCTGTAAGAACTTTATTAATATTTGCTTTATTTTGGAACCCAGAGATAAGAAAAACATCCATGCTTTAAGAACTAATTTCGGAAAGAGAATGTAATATAATCTATACTTAAATGCGTGATTTCTCCAATCTGTACTGTTTAAAATTTGTGTTACTTCACTTGAATTCTTACTTGATAAATAATATGGAATCAAACCATACAGTGCTAGCCGTTCATACAAAAGACGAAATTCAATATTATTATTCAATTCTCCATAATCGGTGAATAACATGTGTTCGCGGGGTTCATATAGTTTTTGGCCAATGGCTCGATTAGTCAATTCAACATCCTGATTATAATTAGACAAAGGCTTATTCAATAAAACTACAGGATATTTCAGAGCAATACGCACCCATAGATCAAAATCCTCTCCAAGTTTCAATTCCGGCTTAAATCCATGCTCCAACTCAAAAATACTTTTTTGAATTATTGTTGCTCCAGTCCAAAAAGGCATACAAAGTGTAGTAGAATATGTACTAAAATAGTTCACAACTCCTTTATCAAAATCAGGGTTAACTCCTATTGGAGCAATCCGCTTGTTTCTATTCTTTACAATGAAATAGCCACTTCCAAACATTCCAGCGGCTGGAAACTCTTCTATCAAAATGTTCATCTCTTCAAGGTAAGTTTGCTCCCACCAATCGTCAGCATCTAAAAATGCAATATAGTCATATACCGCAACTTTTACTCCATTATTACGTGCAACTGAAACACCCTGATTCTCTTGATCTATCAATTTACAATTAGCATTTGAAATTAAAAACTTCTGAGCAATTTCCAACGAGTTATCATTCGAACCATCATTAACCACAATAAGCTCAAACTTTTGATAAGTTTGAGAAAACACCGATTGTATAGCTCTTTCTATATAAGCGGCTTTATTATAAAGAGGAATAATTATTGAAAACAAGCTATTTGTTATAATTTATTAAAACAGTCCAATTATACCAAAACCTATCTAAAACTCTAAACTTAATATATTGACTACGTATATTAGAACTAAAAGTTTATCTATTACTTTAAGTAATTTATCTATTATCCGTATAAAAATACTTCTTGATAATTTCTGAGTGTGCCTTAAATAAAAATGAACCACTTTGATTAATGCTGATCGTGGATCTTTTAGGTTTGTTGAATTCAAAAATGAGTTATCCCAAATATCTATCTTCGTGTATTCTGAAATACCTTCTTTCTTGATTATATCAACAATATATTGGTCAAACCAAAGTATCGATTCATTATCAGAGATCAACTGAAACATGTTGAATTTAAACGACTCTGTTGAGTACAACCACTCACTGGGTAATGGCTGTATTGAATCTAGAATTATATTCTGTTGATATGTACGGCTCAACGATATGTAATTTCGGTGGTTCATTTCATAATCAATAAACTTATAAAATCTGGACTTAGCCTGTTGACGTAAAGGAAGCAAATAAGCCAAATGCATTACCTTGAAATCATTTACGTAAAAAACATGTTCTTCATTTATCGGATAAGGAATGCGCATGCTATGCATATTAGTTACATAATTTCCATGAGGCTCTATTCCATCATCATGAAACATCCACGGGAAATATACATTAGGCGACCAAAACTCTTGTCTATTTGAAGATATATTTGCCCAACGAAACCAAAATACATCTCCGGGATTTGAATTTAAAATTTTTCGCCAATCATCTGTATTCATAAAATTGGCAGAGAAAACCTCATCAGCATCCAATCCAAACAGAATTTTATCTCCTTCAATTTCTCTTGCTCTATCAATAAGTATCTTTTGCCTTTCTGGCTCATTAAAGCTTTGATTTAAATTTTCTATTAATATAACCTTTGGATAGCTGAGCGCTATTTCTCTGCTCCCATCGGTAGAATGCTGATCAGCTATTATAATGTAATCAGCCCAAAGGCTTGTAATAGAAAGAAACGCATGCAACACCCAGGCCTCATTCCGAACTGGAGTCATACAAATCAATAAAGGTTTATTAGCGGTCATTTTTTTATTTTTTTATAAATACAACCTATATAAAACATTAAAACATTCTTCGTAAAAAAAATGAGTTTAGACTCCTTAGCACCCGGCTGCTTGAATTGGGAAGCTAATTCTTTAGCTCTTCTATAATTGAAATCTTCAAAAGAAAATTTCAATTGCTTATGTATCAAAAAATCATGAGCATTCTCCTGAGTACATTCCAATTCACCCGGAAACAACTCAGCCAAGTAAATCATCACAGCTACATAACCTTCGTAGTAGCTAAGTTTTTTACTGGTATCTATCGGATTACTAATAGATCCCTGAACCATTCTGTAAACAACACATAAGTCTTCAATATATCCAAACTTTGTGTGTTTAGAAAAAATGGCGTGCATAGGATAGTCTTCCATAGAAAATTTTCGACGTATAAACTCATCGAAGTCAATGTAAGATAAGAGTTCTCTCTCAAAACAGATAGATGACGCTATACCAACAGGGCCATATTTGGCAATTTCAAAAACATTATTACCTTCTGCTCTATTATAAAATGTAATCTCACCCATTTTATTTGTCTTTTCTTCCAGGTAATAACCTCCTGTTCTTACAAACCCATAACCATCATTATTTTCTAAAAAATCTATCTGCTTTTGTAATTTTAGATTGTCACACCAATAGTCATCACCTGCACACTGAGCAATATACTTTCCTTTGCATGCATTCATACAATCCGCATAATTAACTATCAAGCCCTTATTTACATCCTGTAATATAAGTTTAATTTTATCTGGATATTTTTGTTGATATTTCTCACAAATAGTGCGGGTTGTATCAGTTCCACAATCTTCTCCAATAATAATTTCAAAATGGAAATCACATTTTTGTAACAAAATACTTTCTATTGTTTGTATGATGGTTTTATCTTGATTGAACGTTAATACAACAATCGAGACAAATGGATTTGGAATATATTTTTCAGATTGAGCTATCATAGACACTAAAGCTAATAAAAAAACGAATTAAGTGATTCAACTATATCAGCCATTTCTTTCATATCCATTACAGGACTTATCGGCAAACTTAATACTTCGTGGTGAATCATTTCTGTTTTTGGGAAAGACAAGTTATTCCACGATTTATAAGCTCGTTGTTTATGAGGTGGAATAGGATAATGTATGAGCGTTTCTATATTATTGTCTCTTAAATATTTCTGTAAATTATCCCGTTGAGAACAGCGAATGACAAATAAATGCCAAACATTGTCAGTAAACATTGAATGGTTATTAGTTATCTGTGGAAGAACGATATCTTTATTTTTAATGGTTCCACAATAATATTGGGCAATTTCGCAGCGTCGTTGATTCTCTGTATCTAAATAACGTAGTTTCACATCCAGTACAGCCGCCTGGATTTCATCCATTCTACTGTTTATTCCCTGATATTCATTGATATATTTTTGCTTACTACCATAGTTAGCCAATGCTCTGACTGTTATAGCCAGATTTTCATCATTAGTTGTAATTGCACCAGCATCACCTAAAGCCCCTAGATTTTTTCCCGGATAAAAACTAAAACCTGCTGCATCACCCAGCGAGCCTGTTTTCCTTACATTGACACAATTGGTATTGACGCCCAAGCCATCGCAATACTCAGCTCCAATTGCTTGTGCGTTATCTTCAATCAATTTTAAATTATATTTCTTTGCTATAGCTTCCAGCTCCTCACTCCAACATACTCTTCCATACAGATGTACCACCATGATAGCTTTTGTACGTGCAGTAATATGCTTTTCAATTAATGAAATATCAAGATTATAGGTATTAATATCCGGTTCTACTAAAACAGGTTTTAATCGATTATCGCTAATCGCCAAAATTGTTGCAATATATGTATTAGCTGGAACTATTACTTCATCCCCTTCTTGCAATACTCCCATTTCTAAATATGCTCTCAATATAAGACGCAAGGCATCTAAACCATTGGCTACTCCGATAGCATATTTTACTCCAACATAGCTAGATAAACTGGCTTCAAAGGTATTTACTTCATTACCAAGCAGATACCAACCGCTATCGATTACTTTAGCTGTAGCTTCCTTAAGTTCAGCCGCATATTGAGCATTTATTTTTTGAATATCTAGAAATTTAATCATTACTTGAAATTATATATATTTCTGCGGCAATATCCGGATACCTTTCGCCTAATTGCATAAAACTATAAAGCATTTCTTTGTTCCAATTATCGTGTATTTGTCTATTCGAAACGGGTTTTAGCCAATATCCACCAAATTGAAGGATTTGAAGTCCAGCTTTTTTAAAATCATTTCTAAATGATTCTGGAGAATAGATTCGTCTATGTCCATGATGATGATCAAGCTCAGTCATCGAATCTTCAGTTTCTAATAAATTCATAATAACTGCAGCTTGACGATGAATAGAGCGTAAGTTAGGAACTGCAGCTAATATTCTGCCTTTAGGTGACAACCAAAGTTTACACTGTTTTAAAATGAAAATAGGATCCTCCACATGCTCCAAAACATGCCCTAAAACGATATTATCAAATAGTTTTTTTGGTTTATAATCTTCAAAAAAACTACAAGTAATATGGGCAGAGGGAAACTTTTCATGTAACTGTTTACAAAAAACATCTGAGCCTTCGACTAATGTAATATCATTAGTTTGATTAATTAAAAATGCTGTCATAAGCCCTTCTGCTGGTCCTAGTTCTAAAATACTTCCTTGGATAAGATAACGTGAAAAAACTTTATAGCAATATTCGATCATCATAGTATTACTGAACGTAGTGTATAAAGAATTTGACGCTATGATTTCTAGATGCTCTTTTTCTTTTGGTGGTAAGTTACTCATGATTTAAATTTGTTTTGAGAAAATTATTAACATCAAAAAAAAATGTTGTATTAGTAATTTTATAAATTCCTGTTAAAACTAAAACAAAGTTAACAGATGAGTTAATTGCAGCTTCTTTATCAGATTCTGAATCTCCAATAAATCTAATTTGATGGTATAATTGTCTCAATATCAACAACTCATTTGTTTTAGGATTTCTTTCATTTTGATAGTCTAAAAATAAAATCTTTTTAAATAGCTTATAGAAAGGAAATGACTTGACTTGATTCAACGCATTAAAATGATTTGATCTTAATGAAAGAATATAAAGATCATTTTCTATTGAGATATTTTTAAGTAAATCAAGATCAACAATTAATTCGTCTAAAGACAAGTATTTAGGATTTTCTATATTCTCTTTCCAAAATAATTTAAATCTATCTTCTATTCTTTCTGCAGAATAAAAATGCATAAGTAATTGAAGATTTGTAAAACTATTCTCTCTTCTAATGTTGACATATTCATTAAAAGATAAACTATTAGTTATGCCATTCAATTTTAAAAAATCTGTAACTATATGATAATGTCTTCTTCGGGTATCAATGAGTGTGTCGTCTAAGTCAAATATCAATGCATTAGGTTTCATAAAAAGTTTCCTCCCAAAACCGCACCATTTTTAAGTCAAATATGAAATTAGAATCTTCTATTGTTGGTAGGGCATGCCCACACGCTTCTAGTATGGTATAGTATGGTGAGTTGAAATTTGCTTTATAACTTAAAATTCCTGCTCCAGCAAATCTAGGGTTTATCTCTATAAAGTAATATATTCCTTTTGACTCAATAAACTGCATATTACATGCCCCTCTATAGTAAATAGCATTAAGGAATCGACAACATAAATCTTGAAGCTTTTCATTTTTTATTGTACTTCCTTTAGTTGAGATTCCTGCTTTTGTTTCCAATCTTTTTCTCGGCATACATCCATAAAAAACGCTATCATAAGATGAATAACAGTCTACTGTATATTCTTGTCCAATAATGTAATCTTGAACTATAAACTTAGAAAGATCATGACTTGATGCAAAAACGAGCCATTCTTTTTGTGTATTGAAAATTTTTATTCCGATGCTACTTACACCTTCTAATGGTTTTGCAATTATAGGAAATTTGTTAGGAATTCCACTCGTTAAAATAGCTGGAACATCAATTCCTAGTTCCTTTGCTTTTAAAGATGCACTAAATTTATTGTTACATAGATTGATAATTTCCTGATTATTCACTGCCCAAAAAGTTAATTTCGAATATTTCTGCTGTAATATTGAATTGAAATCGACTTCTAGATCATGAATAGGAATAACACAATCAATTTTATACTTCTTGATTATTTTCAAAATATCTCTTTCATAATTCTTTTTATTTTTTACAGGACTAATTTGGAAAAAGTGATCAACAAAAGATGATCCAGCACACTCGTTGAATGCGTTAATATCTGTGCCAAATAGTTCATACCTAATCTTTGTTAGCTTAAGTCCTTTAACGACTGAAATAGCCGTATTAGATCCTAACGAAGTAATCAATATTTTCATTTTTTTTCCATATTATAAATTCTTCATATTCCCTTATATAATCATCCTCACTATAATGATTCGAAGCTAATACCAAGCAACTGGAACCAGAGGAAAAATTCATCAACTCACGCCAAATACCCGGAACTATAAATAATCCCTGATAAGGTCGGTTAAGTGTAATTATTCGTTTCTCTTTTCCATCATCCAATACGACATCAAAACTTCCACTAGTGGCAACAATAAGTTGATATAAATCTTTATGGGCATGTCCTCCACGCTCTTCACCTCCGGGTACATCGTAAAGATAGTAAACCCGCTCAATATCAAACGGTATCATATTACGATTTTCTATTACAGTAATATTCCCTTTTTCACGATGATTTTTGTCCAGTTGTATTAACCTACAATCATCTAAAATTGAATTAGTCAAACAATTTTCATTTTGGTTTGGCTTATTTTCAAATTTAGGTGTAATAGTTTGTTGAGATTGTATCTTTGAAGAAGTCAAAGCCATGAATTCAGTGTAATTCCGGATATAATCATTCTCATCAAAGGTAGTTGATGCTAAAACTAGCGCTAACGAATTAGTAGAAAAGTTTTCCATACTTCGCCATGTTCCTTTAGGAATATAAAGACCAAAATAAGATCGGTTGAGAGAAAATACTTCCTTCTCTCCTTCACCATTATCTATCAACACATCAAAACTACCTGACAATGCTATTATAAATTCATTTTGTTCACGAAAAGCATGCCCACCTCGAACTTCCCCTCCAGGAACATCATATATCCAATAAACTCGCTTGATTGAAAAAGGGATATGTAAATCACTTTCAACAAAAGTTAAGTTTCCTCTTTTGTCAAGAATTTTTGGTAGTTGTATTATGTGAGCTAAATGAATCATTACTTAGAAATCTTAAAAGGCTCAATTAGAATTTTGACATATTTCATTAAGCTTGTCAACAACAAAACTTCGATTAGCCATAGGACAGAACATATAATCATTATAGTCATAGCTTTCAATTGTCCATTGCTTTACAGTAATTTGTTTTAGTTCTTTGAAAGCAATGATATTATTATCCCGTGTTTGTAATTGAATAATACAATAATCTATTGCTGAAAGAAATTCTGACACCTGCCTAGCTCTTTCTAGAGTGAATTCAAGAACTTCTTCACTGTAACTATCTAAAACTTCACAAGTAATCAACGGCTGATACTTGATCAATGCTTCTTTCATTCCAATTAAAACTTCAAGTTCAGCTCCTTCTACATCAATCTTCACTAAAGAAATTGGAATATCAATATATAAAGATTGATAATCCAGAGAGAGAACAGGTTCCTTAACTTCAAAAAAAGAAGGCCTTAAAGATGCTACCACTGAGGCTCTGGGGTCAGTAGAGGAGGTTTTCTCAAGAATTAAATTTTCTACTTTTGTTGACAGGGCACAATTTTGAATAATACAGTCTCTAAACTTATTCAACGCAATTAACTGTTGAGTATAAGATACACAAGTAGAATTTGGTTCAAATCCTATATAATTTTGATTTGGCAATACTGTTTTTAATCTAATTAGAGTTTGTCCAATATTGACACCTACATCTACAAATGTTCCTGATGTACCAGTAACAAAAACTTTAATCAATTCATCGAGCCACTCATTCTTCAAAATAAGATTAGTTAATCCAATTCCATTAATCAAAGGTATGTTAATGACTGTCTTATTGTATTTCTTCTTAACCTGAAAGTTAATTGTTTTCAATAATCCAAGTCTCTTTAAAGCTTTGACAAAATATATTACCATTTTATTTCTGTTTATATTTCTTTTATATTACTCAAAAAAATAAATGTTCTTTTCTTTGTCTGGATTTAAATTTCTCAAATTTAAACATACTGCGCTCCATAAACCAGAAAAACAAACTCGTGACAGAATATCTTTTTATTCTTCTGACTTGCTCAATGTCAAACCAGAAAGAGTCATAGTCATTAAGTACATTTGCAGGTAATAACTCTTTTAGAACCATCCGACGTTCTCGCTTATCTAATTCCGAATTAGTATTACTTATACCTGACATATCAAAGTATGTAACATCAATATCCAAATATTCAGGTTTTACATTATTCAGACCAATTGTAATAAGAAAAAACTTCCAGTCAGATACTATTTTCAAAGATTGGTCATACATACCATACTTATCAAATAAACTCTTTTTGATGTAGGCTGAAGAGTGATTTAAAGTGCCTTTATAAAATGTCAGCATTGAAATATTATCCAATTTCTTATTGTAAAATACCGAACCATTAGGTAGAATCTTCAACATGTTTCCATATACTATATCGTCATTGGACATATTTGACAACATTGAACTTGTAACAGTTGTAGAGACCAAATAATCTCCTGAATTAAGAAATTGACAGTATTCTCCGTTAGCAAGATTTATACCCTTATTCATAGCATGATAAATACCCTCGTCTTGCTCACTTATCCAATGTAGTTTTCTAGATGTTTTTTGCTGCCATTCTGAACTAAACTGATTTAATACATCCAAGCTTCCGTCTGTACTTCCTCCATCTACAATAATATATTCAAAATCATCCGAATTTTGATTTAGAACACTATCGATAGTTCTTATTAAACCACCACCATTGTTTTTGTTAACAGTTATTATCGACAATTTCGGCATAATATGCTAATAATCAATTAATTGAATATATAAATTTGAAAAAAAATAAGCGGTTAGTAAGGTTCATAAATATAATCGTTTTGATCAAAATACTCAGATGCTAATACCATAAGAATAGCATCATTGCTAAAATTAAACATGGTATGCCAGTCTTTGGAAGCCAAAATTAAACATTTATGCGGACTATCCAATACAAATTCAGAAACTGCATGACCATTATTTGAACTAATAGAACAACGTCCCTGTATACAAATCGCAGCCTGAATAGTTTTATGGTGTCTATGTCCTCCTCTTGCTGAGCTGTCAACTCCATAAATATAAAATATACGTTTAATATCGAATGGAATAACCTTCTCAATGACAGTCAAATTCCCTCTATTATCAGTAAATGTCTTTAAATCAATCAGTTTAGCCATTTTCTAATCCAGATTATTTTATTTTTTCGAAATGTGTTTTTCAAAATATGAGCTATCAACTTAAGATGTGGTAATCTAACATATTCAGAACCTAAACAGTCGATACCTTTGTTTAATGACATTATATATTTATCAATTGCCTTGAGTTGGTGCATATAAGGTTTATATATAAGACGAATGACATTGGTTGAAAGCTTATAGGGTCCTAAATTAAACTCATTTACAAAATTAAACTTTTTATTGTGTAAATGATGAAAATGATAAAACACAAGTTTAAATTTCTTTTGCGTTGATTTCTCAATTCCGAAGCTTACTGAATCCTCACCTCTTATTTCGTATTGTTGTACATTCCACGGAGCTACCCCACCGCCAAGATACACTAATTCATGAATGCCTCTAAATCTAACAAGCCAATCATCAAGATATTTCTGATCTCCAAACTTTCCGTCCTCACGTCTATTATAACACCATTCTAAGCAAGCATTACGCCACCACTCAAGTACTTTTAATCCATTTTCAGTATTCTTAAAGCACACAAATTGCACACAATATTTTCCTGACAGATCACTTTGATCATATACTGGAGTGTATCGGTGGTCAGTAATTAGAACATCTTGCTCACCCATTTCATCAATTAGTAATGATGGATTAGAAAAAAAGTATAAATCTGAATCGATATAAGTACAATGAGCCAGATTATAATTCTTCAGGCAATAAAGAATAACAGATGGAGTACTAGTCCAACAATACTCTGCTTTTGTTCTGCTGGCCTTAACAGATAATAATTCTATGTCTTCAAACTCAGACAATGAAATTAACGTTACATTATCCAACTGTAAATCAGATAAAATTGAATGAGCATTTTCATCAAAAGAAAATATAAGCAAATGAAAATCCTGACAAGCATTTTTTAATGATTGGTACATTACAAGCCCTTTGGCCAAGTAATTAGAGTCAAACAATGTACAAAAATTCAGCATCAATTTCGTTTATAAATGTATCCTTTAAAGTATGTTTCGGGAATATTACTTTTATCTAGTGCCTCAAAACTAGCCAATAACCTGTATGAGTTTTTTAAAACATCCGTCAATTCATTTTCATTAAAGAACCAACATGGATAATTGGCATCATAGATTTCGGGATGTACCCTCTGAATAGTTATTCTACTTTGTTGCCCCTTAATAAATGAAGTTCTATCAATAATAATATAGTCAAAATTATAATTAATAGCTTTTTCTAAAAAATCCAATGGTCTGTCAAGATATTGTAAAACACTAGATAAAAGTAATACATTACAACTTTTTTTTTCCAAACATTTATCAATTGACTCATAGAATTTTAATTCTTCATTCTGGAAAACAAGTTCACCTTTTATTACAAAATGCTCTTGTTCTACTATGTTCCAAGATAGTTCTTTAGCAATAGACAAATAATTTTTATTTTGAAAATAAGTACTTCCTAAAGACCCCCCAAAATCTATAACATTAAGTTTACCATTATTTTCGACTGCTGCAGACAAAAGTCCTGACAATAGTGGCCAAGAATAATGGACTTCATCAAATAATACTGAGTCTCTCTCATAAATTACTTCTCCATTTTTTACCTTTAATAGTGATTCAGTTACTTTATCCAATATTATATCACTATCATAACCTGTACATTTAAGCTTTGCGTCATTCCATGTGGCATAATCTCCAAACCAACCATATTCTGATTCACGCTTTGGTTGTTTAATTGCACTAAAAAACTCCAATAAGAATGGAGGAATAAATCTTTTTATCTTTTTCTTAAGAATAGTTTTCATATATTCGCAACAACATTAGAGCAACTTTTTTAGTATTCTATATAAAACTTTGATTTTATTCGCATTACAATATTTGAAATAATACTCTATACGCTTCCTTGCATATTTATTCTCATCAATCTTTATATTATTTACCTCAATAGGTTTGTCTGATAACTTAACATCTAAAAAAGTTGAAACTCCAAAATTAGTCCCACTCCCATCATTTCCATTGTGATATACCAATGATTTTCCAGGATAAAGGGTTAACCTATTTTGCAAGAATGCAGAAGCATACCATCTTACCGCCCACGAAGTATTTTTTCCTGCTATCTGATCTTTAAGCATTTGAGTATATGGATATGCATTATTAAAATCAAATTCAACAGCAAGATCTTTTGATAAAATCAAATCCAACAGTTTTTTTCCATCAGGCTCAAATAATACCCATTTGTCTTTCCACGTACCCCAACCTAAACAATCAGCACCTTTAATAAAAAACGTTTCAGTAAGCTTCTTTTTAATTGGATATATATATGAACTTATACTTATTACTTCTTTATTTAAAGCATATCTACTTAACCCATCGTTCATATATTTCAAAAAATATGGCGAAGTTATTAAATCATCTTCAAGTACAATAACAGACCCATATTTATTCACCACTGTAGTGACACCGTCAATAATATTATTCCCTAATCCAAAATTTGTATTTCTTTCGATTATGCTAACTGATCTGAATCCAATAATAGTTTTAACATACGACCTCACCAAATTTACATTTCGCTCATCATCTTCAGATTTTGCTCCATCAGAAAAAATGATTAAATCGCTTTCAGATACTTCATCATTCATCTTAAGCGCATTTACTGTCTTTTCTGTATGTATAGGACGGTTGTACGTAAAAAGAACTATCGGGGCGTAAGCTTTAGATTTGACCATACATTTCTCTATTTACGATTTTATCAAGTTGGATCGATAATAAACGATCGGCCAAGACACTATTGAAAAACTTTGTATCAGATTTCAATAAGCGGTAATCATATTTTTCTACAAGCTCATTGATAAACGCAATGGGTGGAGTAAACCCTCGCTTCTGAGCTGATAAAATGTAATCAGGAACAATATCTTTGAGTACTTCCTTTAAAAGGCTTTTCGGGTTTGAACTGTTATACTTCATTTCGAGTGGCAAACCCGAAATAAACTCTACCAGTTTGTAATCAATTAATGGCGAACGGATTTCCACTGAATTTCCCATCCCCTGTCTATCAGCCAAGTAAAGACAAAGCGTAGTCATAAACGTATCGAAAATGGATTTGTAAACCTGATCTATTTCGCATTTACCGTCTTCGTAAGAACAATGGACATCAATATCTTTGAAAGAAATCAGTTCTCCTAAAAAGTTCAACTTTGCAGTTTCAGCAAAATTCATATAATCGTCGTAAGTCCAATCAACAGTTGCTTTGTCATTTATTTTATTAGGATATCCTGCATACAATACATACTTCCAATGGTTTAAGATAAATTTCAAAAAGTCTTTTTTCTTCTTCACTCCTTTCCAGGGAAACAAATTCTGATGTTGATGTTTGATTTTTAATGATTCTGCAAATTGATTTGATTCTGAATAACCATAAAAAAGCTCATCACCTCCCAAACCTCCTAATAAAACGGTAAAACCCATAGCTTTCGCTTTCTTATATAATGCCCATTGAGACATTGAAGAGATATCACAAACCGGTTCATCAATGTATTGAGAATACTCCCAAAATATATCCTGAAAATCCGCAGAGTCAAGTTCTATTTCATGATAAATAAGCCCTTTCTCAGCAGCAAACCGTTTTGCCACTTGCCGTTCATCACAATCGTGCTGTCCTTTATAGCCGGCAGTAATAACATGTACTTCACGCCCGGTCTCTTTAGCCATAGCTGCGATAGCACTGGAATCAATTCCGCCACTTAATAACACCGCAACCGGGACATCGCTTCTCAAGCAAATATTGACAGATTCACGCATGAGCCTTAATATCTCTTCTTTAGCTTGCTCAATAGTTCCATGAAAATTTGGATTCAAATCACGTTTCCAATAACGGTGAATTTCTAATCCATCTTCATCAACAACTGCATATTCACCCGCCTGAACGCGTTTTATTTGCTCTATGTAGGTATTCCTCAAATCAATAGGATAATTATATCTTATTGATTCAGCTAATGCATGCTCGTTGATTTGAACTTTATTCAGATAGTGTTTTAGTATGGCTTTCAATTCTGTGCAAAATACGATTCCTGTTTGCAACTGAGCAAAATAAATCGTCTTTTCACCAATTCTATCACGTGCTACAAAGAGTTTTTTAGTTACGCTGTTCCATAAGCAAAAGGCAAACATACCACGTAGGTGTTCTAAACACTTTTCTCCGTATTCTTCATATAAGTGTAAAATAGTTTCAGAATCAGAATCAGAATTGAAAATATGTCCTTTATCAATCAAAGTCTGCTTTAACTCAATATAATTGTAAATCTCACCATTACAAACAAGTATTAAGGATTTATCTTCATTAAAAAGAGGCTGTTTCCCATTTTCAAGTCCAATGATAGATAATCTTGTATGAGCTAAACCACATTTATCATCAGTCCATACTCCATTTTCATCGGGTCCACGATAATACATCTCTTGGTTCATAAAAGCCAATTTTGCTTTATCTGAATCCAAAATTTGGGTAAAACTGAATATAGCTGAAATTCCACACATAATATATTTAGCTCTTTTGTGAATAAGATGCAGTCAAATCAACTCCATCTATTGATATCCTATTATATGCTTTAGATTCCTTGTAATTTCTTAAACCATTGCAAAGAAAAGGTACGTAGCCCATCTTTCTAACGATATCAATTTTTGAATCATCCGAACAACCAAAGGGAAATGCATAAAAAGGAATAAAATTTGGATGATCTTTAAGCACATTATAATTTAATTGAATATTATCTTCAAAGCGCTCATCAGCTAGATGGGTAGAAACCAAATGTTCATGGCCATGCAATCCAATTGTGAATAATGGATCAGATATACTCCATAATTCATCGTGTGTCAGGTAAATTTGGCTCTCTAATTTAACTACATCTATATTGTCATATAAAACTTTAATGTATTTGCCATACTCAGTATCTGTGCTTATTACATCAAGTCTTCTTACAGCTTTTAGAAAGTCTAAAGGAATCTTCTCTAATTCTACAGTTGATAAACTATTTATGTAATTCACTGCATTAACAGGACTAAGCATTTTATCATCTAGGTATGCAGAATTGATAAAAATAGTAGCCGGAATTTGATGTTTTTTTAAAATGGGAAGAGCATTCAACACAGAAACATATCCATCATCAAAAGTAAAAACAGCATATTTCTTCATACGTCTTTTGCCTGACTCTATAATTCTGATTGCTTCATTTAATGATATAAATGTATAATTACGAGATAGCCATTCTATATTTCGTTCAAATTCTTTAGTCAAAGTCCAATCTGAATAACTATCAACTTTAGGATTAAATGTTTGCGATATTTGATGACAAGCGAATATTGATATTGGCTTTGTCCATATATAATATATCATTCGAATGATATTTCTTATTCTTCGTTTTAATTGTTTTGCATTTTTTACCCTCAACTTATTTATTAACGTCAACCAATGAATTAGTTTATATATAACCAATAAAATATTATACAAAGCTTTCTTCCCTTTATACCAATACAGTAGCTGCATCTCTTTCTTTTCCTGAATTAACGCATCATAATCAGGTATAAACAATTGTAAAAGAGGATGAGAGTATATTACAGCCATTTCATTTTGATAAGCTTTACTTCCAGACTCTTTACTTGAAATTCCATCTGTATTATAGTCTGAAATTATCAAAGGCAAAGTTTCTGTTGTAGCTAACTGGAGAATAATAGTTCGATACCAAAATTCAATATCTGAATTATATCTGAAATCTTCCCGATAATAACCAAACTTTTCAAATAATTCACGTTTAATAAAAGTAGCTTGATGAGCTAAACCTGATCCATATAAATGTCCAAATGTTACTTTCGGAGGTGGAGTAGTTGTATGAATTACTATTCCATTCTCCGATATATTGCAACTTCCTAATAAAAAGTCTGCAGAATGTTCAGAACTGAATACTTCTTTCAGAACAGATTTACCTACTAAAAAATCTCCAGAGTTTAAAAATAAAATATACTCTCCGGTTGCCATTTTAATTCCTTTATTCATGGCTTGATAAACTCCGGTATCAGATTCAGAAATCCAAATATATCGCTCAATTACTGAATCATCATAATGTTTTATAATTTCGATACTATCATCGGTTGAATCACCATCAACAATAATATACTCAAAGTCTAGAAATGTTTGTGAAAAGACACTTTCAATGGTCTTTTTTAAACCTTCTGCATTATTTCTATTGATAGTAATTATTGTAAGCATTATCTTAGTTATATAATTTTATTTCTTTCAATTAATTGTTGTTGGCGACATAATACAAACTAGTGAGTTTCTTAATGTCTATCCTTTTGTATTTTGATGGGTAAAGTAGTATTAGTAGTTGTATATCTGACAATTTAGGCAGCAATAAAGCAATAATTTTCCTAAGGATACGAATAGTTCTGCTTTTGAGCTTTTTCAAATCAACAATCATACTTTTAAATACTTCTGCATTCTCAAGTTGGCCAAATTGTATGTACAAATCAATTATTTCTTGCTGTCGATTATCACCACCTGTGCCTGTTTTTTGTCCTATATGTTCTCTATAAAGAGCGAAAGTTCTATTTACAGGTGTGAATATAACTCCTGAATTACTGGCTCTTAGAAACCATTCCCAATCAAATACAAAATGGAAGTTTTCATTTAATTTCCCAACACGATCCCAGACTCTCCGCGTCCAGAAAGTAGCAGGTTGAGTTATAAAATCAACATTTAACAAACTAAATATTTCAAAGTAGTGAATCGTATTACAACCTTGTGATTTAACACCATCTATCTCAGATTCAGAGTAGTGTATACAATTCCCGGTTAATATATGAGCAGTATCTAGCTTTAATTGCTCAGACACAAATCCTAAAATGTCAGGCATGAACATATCATCGCTATTCAACCAACACAAAATATCTCCGGTAGCTCTTTCAAATCCTTTATTTATTGCGTGCGATTGTCCATTGTCCAGTTCACTCACCGAATATGCAAGCTTATCCTGATACTTTTTAATAATCTCTTTGCTGTTGTCGGTACTTCCACCATCAATTATTATGTATTCCAAATTAGGGTAATTCTGTCCCAAAACAGATAAAATAGTCTGTTCTAAAAATTGACCCTGATTAAAAGATGGAGTTATAACCGATATTTTTGGAAAGTTAGACATGTATTTTTATCGTTTTATTTCTATTCAAAAAAACACCATCAGCTTGCAATAATTTCCCACTACGAGGATTTCGGATGCCATTCTCAAGTGCAAATAGGTCAAATCCTTCAGCATGCAAGTAATTTATCATATCTACGAATAAAACCTCATTTTCATATAAAGGTTCTATAGACATTTCTAATTGCAATAACGTTATATCTCTCAAAGAGTGTCGAGAACCTTCCAAAACTCTCTTTTCAAACCCTTGAGTATCAATCTTTAACATGACAATGTCAGTTGAATCACAATAATTATGAAACACATCATCTAAACGCTTAATCTGAATTTCTTCATCTGAGACATATTTAGAATTAGCATCAAAGTCTATATGAGATGGCAATATGTCCAACAGAGAACTACTGTAGGAATTTCCAGCCACATGAATGACTGCTTCTTGTTCATTATCTCCCAGAGCAAAATTTTCACACTCCCAAGATCTATCCCCTTTTGCATTATTTTTTAATTCTGCAAAAGCAATTTTTAGAGGTTCAAAAGAAATTATTTTTCCTTTATACCCTATACGTCGCATTAAAGTAGCATATTGACCAGAATTTGCACCGACATCCAATAACAAATTGATACCATAATAATCTAAAAAAAGCTGACGAGCACGTAACTCTTCGCTCAAATTGGAAAGAAATTCAGATTCAGTATCTACTGATTTAATCCGAATAAGTTGAAGCTTTAGGTGCCGTAACAAATCATTTATACTTATCTTCATTGATTACTTTTAGAATATTATTACAACACTAACCAACCTTCTCTAGTTGAATCAAATATCATCCCTTTATGCATGAGTCCATCAGTTACAATGTGTAAACATTTTTTTGCAATTAAATAATATGTCTCATTTGGAAAAGTCAAATAAATGTCTGCGTAGTAATTACCTTTATTCATATTTTTGGGAAACTCAATTGTTTTAGATAACGAAAATGATCCTTTTTTATATACATTTATTTTGTCCTCGAAGTGACCTGGTGAGAATATAGCCAAAGGAATTTCATTTCTATTAAAAAGTCTCAATTCAAATGACATTTGCATATTTTCCTTTATAAATCCATTCAATGAAATCTCAATCGACGATTTTTGATTAGAAATATTAACCGTATTAGTCTCAACACCATCAATTGTAATATTGCTGATATTCAATCTATTATCTAAATAAGTTATCTTATTAACTATTGTATCTGAGTCATCAGTTTCCATTTCTAAGTAATCATTTATACAATCTATTATATTACCTTGCTTTACACAACAACCATCGCTGAGAATTATCCCCTTGGAACATAAAGATTGAACAGCTGCCATATTATGGCTCACAAACAACACCGTTCTCCCCTCCCCTCTACTTACATCCTGCATTTTACCAATAGCTTTCTTTTGGAATTCTGCATCGCCTACAGCAAGTACTTCATCAACAACCAATATTTCCGGTTCAAGGTGCGCAGCAATGGCAAAGCCAAGACGTACGGTCATACCACTTGAATAACGTTTCACTGGAGTATCCAGATAACGTTCCACACCGGAGAAATCTACTATTTCATCTAACTTACGGATTATTTCAGACTTAGTCATACCCATAATGGCACCGTTCATAAATATATTCTCACGCCCCGTCATTTCCGGGTGAAAGCCAGTACCAACTTCCAATAAAGAAGCAATTCTACCTGCAGCACGTATGGTTCCAGTAGTAGGAGCTGTAACTTTTGAAAGAATTTTTAGCAGAGTAGATTTTCCTGCTCCGTTTTTACCAATAATACCCAATACATCACCTTGTTGCACTTCAAAGTTTATATCTTTCAGTGCCCAAATATAATCACTTTCTCCCTTGTGAGCACGGTCATTTACTTCACCTATCTTTAAGTATGGGTCTTCTTTACCACGAATATTCATCTTCCACCAACGGTTCAGGTCATGGCTAAGAGTTTGCGTGGAGACGAGCCCGAGGCGGTATTGTTTACTTATATTCTCAAATTTTATTGCTATTGGCATATTCTAAATTTATCACTACAAATTGTATCAGATATTCATGAAACCACAAAATAAATATAATAATTCAACCACGAATTACATTGCAAAATAATTGAATCACGAATTAAATATATCATTATTTCAACCACGAATTTCGCAAATTCTCAAAAAGTATTTTTTCTTTTCAGCTTAAATTATTACAAATAGTAGTTTAATATTTATTATGCATGAATTCGAACAATTTACAATTAACGATATTTAGTTGGCTATTTTAATTACAAATGTATGTAAAAAAAATAATAATGAAATGAATATTCAAAAATAGTTATTTATTGTCTATGTTTATCACTGTGCTATCAATAATAGTAGCCGGTGATTAAAAGTCGAACAAAATAAATCAGTCCCATTAAAACATGAATTGAAAACACCAATAATAGCAAGCTATTTTTTATCGTTTTACCCTCCAGCTTTATATCTTTGAGTAACGCTAATAAGGCTACAAAAAAAGATAACCACGTAGTTATAACGATTTGCCAATAGAAATTTCCATGAGAAGCCCGTGGACCGGATTCTGATATAAAAAAGAAAATCAGCACCGATACTACAAATGAAAGCGATGTGTACCAAAAAACCTGACTCTTAATTACTTTTGGTATGTTGAGAAAAGTATAAAAAAGTGGAAAAAACACAGAAAACAACATCGCAACAGGTATTAAATTGAATTCTTCAAACTCTGGATTACGATAAAATGGTAAGAAAATAACAGATGAAGCTTCTTTATTTGTTGGTGTCGTGGTTTTATAAATAATCCAATACTCCAGTATCAAAAAGAAAAAACCTATAATTAAAGGAAGGATACTATACCAAAATTCTTTCTTAAACTTGTATTTGAATAATAGCATCAGAGGATAAACACAAAGAAATACAAAGAAATAGCTTGGCTTGATGAATAAATTCAGCAGTATCAATAAGAAAATCCACAGATTGCGTTTTGCGTCATAATCCTGCAATTGTTTATATGATTGATAGAAAAGTAACATTGCAAAAGGGAATAAAAAGAGAATGGTAGAGTTATGCCACACATTAGGAACATAATTACCAATATACATAAAGTAATCATCTGAAAAATAACTTGGAATAGGAATAGCAAAAACGAATAACATGCTCAGTGCATAAAATGCTGTTGAAGCGTAATTCGATGTATTTCTGGTACGACTCTTGACTACTTCTAAAATCATTTTTTGAGATAAATAATACCGATACACCCCTGCAAAAGCTAATAAACCACACAAGCTAAGTTCAGTAGCTGTTATCTTTGCTGTAAAAAACGAAAATACATTCACCAACAAATAAACCAGAAAGTTTCCGGTATATGGAATCTCGCCTGTACACATTTGACGAGCAAATGCAGCATGATCATGCATATCGTTATAATCGGCAGGGATTACTTTTAAAATGCCATAATATGCAGCAAACAAGAGCAAGAACAAAAGGGGAATAATAAACTTATTTTTATTCATAGAATATAATGTGACAATATGATAATGTGATAATTTGGTAATAATTATCATTTATCATTATAAACTGATTTTATAGTCTCAATAATCTTATTCTGGTCCTCAATACTTAACTCATAGAACAACGGTAAACGCACCAAGCAATCGGCAAACATGTCACAATTAGCCAATACTCGCCCATCATGTTTTTCGGCATAGTACGGACTACTATGCAAACTCAGATAATGGAACACAGCTAATATCTCATTTTGCTTTAATGCATTTATCAGTTTGGTTCTTTCTTCCAACGAAGAACAAACTAAATAAAACATATGCGCATTATTAGTTGCATATGCCGGTATCTGAGGTAATTTAAAATATCCTTTGTCTGCAAATGGTTTCAGAGCTTCATAATACCTGTTCCAATGTTCTTTACGTTTATTTTGGATTTCATCCAGGTGTTCAATCTGAGCCCAGAGGAAAGCTGCAATTACTTCGGAAGGTAAAAAAGAGGAGCCTATATCCACCCATCCATATTTGTTCACTTCGCCGCGGAAAAACTCGGCGCGGTTTGTTCCTTTCTCCCAAATAATCTCGGCACGATGAATAAAGCGTTCATCATTGATAGCCAACATTCCACCTTCACCGGAAATGATATTTTTTGTTTCATGAAAAGAAAAAGCAGCTAAATGTCCGATGCTTCCCAGTGCTTTTGCCGCTTGCTGCTTACCACTTGGTGCTGTGTAGAATGAGTCCGCCGCTTGTGCAGCATCTTCCACCACTAATAAATTATATTTGTCGGCTAATGCCATGATTTTAGTCATATCACAAGCCATACCAGCATAATGAACCGGAACAATCACTTTGGTTCTGGGAGTTATCAATGCTTCAATTTTATCAGCATCGAGATTCGGATGTTCTGATTGACTATCGGCAAAAACGATTGTAGCTCCCTGACGAACAAAAGCTAAAGCAGTAGAAACAAAAGTATAACTGGGAATAATGACCTCATCGCCTGGTTTTACGTCGCATAGAATAGCAGCCATTTCCAATGCATCGGTACATGAAGTTGTCAGAAGACACTTCTGGAAGCCGTAGCGTTTTTCGAAATAGGCCTGACAACGTTGTGTAAACATCCCATTGCCTGAAAGTTTACCGGTAAAAACAGCTTCATACATATAATGAGCTTCTTTACCCGTGAGATATGGTTTATTAAAAGGAATCATTTTTAGTTGGTAGTTAGTAGTTTATTTTTTGATATAAATACCCTGTTTCGTTGGAAGCAATGATTTTATAGGTCGATAAGTGTAATTTATTGTTGGAATAAATATATTTTGAATTGAGTTTGCCTGTCAAAGTATCCGAATACGTAATTCCTATTCCTGCTGGAATACTCAAAACAACATCCGAACTAAACTGATGGACAACAATTGTATTTGTAAAACGAGAATTTGAAAATTTAGTATAACTAATATGATTCAACATCTTATTTTCAACCCGATTTGCATATCGACCATTATTAAATGATTCCAACACTTGAGGCGAAATCAACAGAAAGAAAATTCCTAACAGGTTTGCTGCGAGTGAAAAACAGATGATAAAACGTTTAGCATTCAATATCAAAAACAGAATACTGCCAAACAAAACAGGAGCAATCACTCTATAGTCACGCCAATCAAAAACATCATACGCAGCAATATTAATCAACAGAAATAAAAACAAAATCAAAAATACTATAAAATATTCAATTTCAATCTTTTTAAATCGAGTTTGAATAGCCTTCGACTTAACCAAACAGACCAAGCAAACAAAAATGATAAAGTATCGGCTCAACACCTGAATAATATCCTCCGAAACCAGATTAATCAGATTACAGGCATTCTGAAAAAAATGAGTTGCAAAATTACTAACAAATTCAGAAAAACCTTTGCTGGAAAGCAATTCATTGAGGAAAGAGTCGGGATAAGGTGAAACAAAGAGATTATTGAATACAAACAGCAATGCACTAAACACAATCCACAGAACAATATAAATCAGAAATTTAAGATCAAATTGAAATTCCGTTTTTCTTTTAAAGAGTAATGGCAAAAATAGTACAATGTATATAATGCGAATAAATGAGATTGCCGTACAAAACAACAGTAACGATACAAGCATTTTCCTACTTCCACCTTTGAAGTAAACATAAAGTGCACTAAAATATACGATTAGCGCTGAATAATTCAGCAACTCAGTCATGGAAGTGGAAGAAAACAGAATCAACGGTGTATAACTGAGGCTAAACAAAAGAATATAAAGTAAGCTTTTAGAAGATATTTTGACTGCAATAGCCAGAAACAAAAAAGCCAACGACATAAAAAATGCATTGGCTATGACAATTGAATAAGTTTTCCACCCAAAGATTTTGCCAAATAAAGCATAGACTGAAACTGCTCCAAATCCGTGAGAACCAAACGAAAGGTACTTGGGCAAAGATTCATTTATGGTGTAATAACCAAAATTCAGTCCTTTCTGAGAAAAAGAGAGGATTTCGTGCCAGTAAGATAATTCATCGGACCAACAAGGTACTGAATTAAATACCGAATGGCGGGCAACAACATTAGTCGTAATAAACAAGATTATCCACGGCGAAGCAATCAACAATAAACTTAAAGACAATTGAGTCTTATTCAGTTTATAAATTTCAGACTTCTTGAGGATGTTCATTCTAACGCGATGAGATGATGTGATGATATGGTAATGTGATAATAAGATGATTACTAGTCGCTCCTTACTCCTTACTCCTTACTCCTTCTTTCAAAACCGTTGCTCCCCACGAATAACCTACACCAAAACCGGCAATCAATATATTTCCTTTTAATTTACCTTCCTTTTGAGCTTCACAAAGAGCAATAGGAATAGTAGAGGAGACCGTATTGCCAACTGTTTCGAGGAAGAAAAAGAATTTATCCAGATCTATATCAATTAGTTTTCGCAAATAATTCATCATGTACTTATTGGCCTGATGAAATACAAATAAATTTATATCGTCTTTCGAGAGTTGATTTTTAGCCAGCACTTCATCGACCAAAACGGGAACGGCTTCAGAAGTAAAATTAAATATCTCCCCACCATTCATATACAAATAATCGGAAGAACTTGGATTTCCTGCTTCGTCAAAGGTCAATTCATTCAAGCCTTTCGAGTGACGCGCTCCTCCATTTTTGACTATCAGGTTCTCGGCTCCACGACCATCAGTACCAAGGCTAAAGTTTTCAATAGATGCAAAACCATCGGTTGAAATTAATGTTGCAGCCGAAGCATCTCCAAAAATGGTTCGGTTTCCTTTATCTGTAGGATGAATGTGTTTCGAATAAGTCTCTGCAGTGAGCAACAATACATTCTTGGCAATTCCACCGGCTATCAGGCCTTTGGCCAATGATAGCCCGTAAACAAAACCCGAACAACCCAGATTAAAGTCCAACGCACCACACGAAGTGGACAAGCCCAAACGATTTTGAATCAGACAGGCAGAAGTTGGCAAGAAATAATCAGGGCTTTGCGTGCAAAGAAGAATAAAGTCAATTGTTGAACGGTCAATGCCATGCTCGGCAAAAAGTTTTTCGGCTGCCTGAGTTGCCATATCAGAAGCAGTTTCATCATCCGAAGCAATGTGTCGTTCATGAACTCCTACTTTTCCGGCAACTTTCTCAACAGTCCATTCGGGAAATTCCTTTACCAAATCTTCATTTGTAACTACTTTCTCCGGTAAAAAGTAGGATATGGCTTTTATATATGATTTCATTGTTGTATTATTTAAACAACCCCTAGTCCCTAAAGGGGAATTAGGTTAGTTTCATTCTGAATTTACATGCAAATTTTACTGTTCCAAAACTGCTTCATGAGGCCCCTCTAGAGGTTTGGGGTCTATTGCAACGTATAACCTCCATCAATAAGTAAGCTGGTACCAGTCATCCATTGGGTTGCATCCGACAATAGATATGTAACTGCATAAGCCACTTCTTCGGGCTTACCGTAACGTTTTAGCGGATATTTCAATCTGTCTTTCTCCAGTTCTTCTTCGCCAATACTTCCCGCTTTCAATAAATCAGTTTCTATCATACCCGGATTGATACAGTTGGCACGAATACCTCGTGGAGATAGTTCCAATGCCACAGCTTTCATAAATCCGGTCAATGCACTTTTCGAAGCTGCATAGATGGAACTGCCGATATAAGCACAATTATTACCGTTTATGGACGAGATATACACCAACGAAGCGCCTTTGTTTAGCTTTTTATGTTGCAACACCAAACGCGTTAAATGAACCGGAACCAATGTGTTGGTTTGAAAAATATCATTTACATCGCTTTCTTCGGTCAACTGAAGTACCAAGGGGTTTGCAATACCGGCATTGTTTACCAATCCATCAATTTTGGGCAACGATTCCACCAGCTTTTCCATTTCCAGAAGATTGGTCAGATCGACAGCAATTTGCAGATGTCCATCTCCTTCAAGCATGGAAACCGTTTCCGATAAACGAGATTCATTACGCCCTGTAACAATCAGAGTCGCTCCCATTTGCGAACAAACAACAGCGATGGCTCTTCCTATACCCGACGATGCACCGGTTACCAAAACAGTTTTGGCGGCTAATGAAAACGGATTCATCTTAGCTAAGTTTGGATTGTACCAGATCAAATAATTCCTGAACGGTATTGGTTGGTTTCATTTCCTCCGGTTTTAGCACTACCGAGTACTTTTTACCAATCATATTCAAAATTGCCAAAGCATTCAACGACGACCATTCATCTAATTCTCTGAAACGGGTATCAAATGTGAATTCAGAAGCATCTGTATCATCAAATTGTGCAGCAAAGTTTTTTATAAATTCGTTAGCGTCCATTTTATGTTCGTTTTAATATAGTTTATTGTATATGTTTTATCAAATAAA
>Ga0302203_1000184_pt1 | contig 27126 bp, 17 predicted proteins | sample II_Fen_E1_1_FD_194576 | JGI IMG/M metagenome (GOLD analysis project Ga0302203, IMG submission 194576) | Peat permafrost microbial communities from Stordalen Mire near Abisko, Sweden - II_Fen_E1_2 | ecosystem: Environmental > Terrestrial > Soil > Wetlands > Permafrost | place: Sweden: Abisko...
ATTATTGCAGTGATTAAACTCGGCAATCGGGTAAAATGGGGCTTTATCGCTTTCCTTGCTGCCAACATTCTCTGGATACTTATCGGAGTTACGCTACTGAAGAGTTATGCTATCGCTGTTGGAAACTCCGTGTTTCTGATAACCAATCTCAGGGGATATTTTAAATGGAGTACCCCGAACGAAACAAAAGAAAAAACGGTTTTATAAGCAGACAACATAGAACTGTTTAAATATTATGTAATAATACAAATCAGGAGTGGCAGGTATACACACTCTATTTATAGTGGGTTATTTCCCGTAGGGAATACATATCAATAGAAAATGATAAATAGTGATTAATGGTAAATGGTTAATGATAAATTATTAATGATTACCAGACTAAATGAACTTAATACCTTAATGGTTAATTATTAGTGATTAATGGTAAATGGTTAATGATAAATTATTAGTGATTAGTGATTACCAAACTAAATGAACTTAATACCTTAATGGTAAATGATTAGTGATTAATTGTTAATGAATAATGATTAGCAGACTTGCTACTTTACAAATCTTATTTGCGAAAATTTGTGCCATTTGCGTTACTTGCATGCTTCTGATACAACCTCATTACTTATACAAACATTTTAAATAATAAAAATATGAATACAACTAATTTATTTACGCCCCTGACTATCCGTAGTCTTACACTTAAAAACAGAATAGCCCTATCGCCCATGCAACAATACAGTGGGGTGGATGGCAAACCAACCAATTGGCATTTAGTACATCTGGGCAGTCGTGCCGCGGGTGGTGCCGGATTAATCATTACCGAATGTACGGCTGTTTCACCCGAAGGAATGAACACCCTGGCCGATGTAGGTTTGTGGAACACCGAACAGGTAGAAGCATGGAAACCCATTGTGCAGTTTGTACAGCAACAAGGTGCGGCCATTGCCGTACAGCTTTGGCATTCGGGAGGCAAGGGCAGTCATACACACCCCAACGAAGGTTTTAAACCCATGACAGTAGAAAACGGGGGATGGATAATCAAAAGTTCTTCGGCTACCACGATGAGTGGTGTTGTTCCTGCAGAATTGACCGTTGCAGAAATTCAACAGATAAAAACTGACTTTGTAGAAGCAGCCAAACGCGCCGTAGAAGCCGGCTTCAATACCATAGAATTGCATGCCGGACACGGTTATTTGTTTCATCAGTTCTATTCGGCAGTTATTAATCACCGGACCGATGAGTACGGCGGAAGTTTTGAAAACAGAATCCGCTTTCTGATCGAGACCGTTCAGGCAGTACGGGCGGTAATCCCCGAAACAATGCCTTTGCTTGTCAGAATATCAGCTGTTGATTATCTGGACACACCGGAAGCATGGACATTGGAAGATAGCGTAAAACTGTCCGGAATACTGGTCGAAAACGGAGTGGATTTTATTACGGCATCGGGTGGGGGATTTGCTCATGTGGATAAATCTCTGGTGTATCCCGGCTACCAGCTTCCCTTTGCAACGGCTATCAAAGAACAAACAGGCGTTCTGACCGGAACCGTGGGAATGATAACCAATGCACAGCAAGCCAATGACATTATTAGCCAGGGAAAAGCCGATGTAGTAGTCATTGCCCGCGAATATTTACGCAATCCACATTTTGCTATCAATGCTGCGAAAGAGTTGGGAGTTGAAACGGATATCCCATGGCAATACAAAAGAGGGTATTGAAGTAGTAGTCGGTAGTAAGAAGTAGGAGGTAGGTAGTGATTAACGATTAGTGATTAGTGATAAATGATCAACAGACTAAATGAATTTAATACCATAATTATTAATGATAAATGATTAATGATAAATGATAAATGGTTAGTAATTACCAGTCTAAATGAACTTAATACCTTAATGGTAAATAATTAATTAATGATAAATGATAAATTATTAGTGATTAGCAGACTAAATAAACTAAATGCCTTAATGGTTAATAATTAATTGTTAGTGATTAATGATAAATGATAAGTTGTTAATGCGAATCAGGAGTTGAAAGCCTGTATATACTTTTATGAACCTGAGTTGAGTTCGGGATAAGCAATAGATGAAAAAGCATAATCAACTTAATAATACATCTTGGTTATCAAACATATCAGAAAATAATATGTCGGTGCGCTGCACCTTTTTGAGGGACAGAGTCCACCAATATTTGTAGTATTAGGTATCAATTATCATCATTAGGTGCAGCGCACCGTAATATTCAATTGTATAGTTTGAAAAATGAATCCGAGCTTATCCCGAACTCAGGTTATTAGACAATTCGCCAATTGGAAAACTATTCTTTGATGCAGAAAAAAATGATGTCAAAGAGCTTTTGTCAGAACAACTAACTCTTAATTTATTTTGTGGACACTGATGATCTTAGATACAAATTTATAAAGATAGATATAATTCACTATTTGCATTATTATTTCTATAAATATATGTCTATCAGTTAAATGAAAATATATATCTTTGGCAGAAATTTAATGTAAAAGCATAGAGTAAAGCATCAATTTGTAATTTGTAAATTTTCAATGCTCCATTTGGTATAATTAAATATAATATTATGTTCTTCAAAAAAAATCATCCTTATTTGTGTACTTTTTTGATTACCATTTTTTTTCTGATGGTTGTAATTTTGAAGTCATATGCTCAAAATATACCTCTAACCGTTAAAAATATGTATCTGGATATGCAAAAGCAAAATTTGACGGACACAGTTAGTAGACGTACTGGTACTGATTATCCTTTTATTATTGGATACAACTACAACCCGATTACAAACAATGAGGTTAATCATCCTTATTTTAAAGAGAATAAATGGTCAAACGGTTCTTTGGTTTATCAAGGCATAGCTTATTCCGTTAGGGGTTTAAAATATGACATTGAAATTGATAAACTTATTTATCTCTGGTATGGTAAAGACAATACAATGAATTGTGTTGCCCTGGATGAAAACTTTATTTGGGAATTTAGTATTTTAAACTCTACATTGAGATATTATAATGGTTTAAAATACGATTCTGGTAAAAAACTAAAAGCAGGTTATTACGAAGTAGTTTATGATGGAAAATTAAAGTTTCTGGTTCGTAATGAAAAATCAAAAACAATGAATGATTTCAATAGTTCAACTGATATGTTTTTACTTAAGGATGGGATAGTGATAAGTGTAAACGGTATGAGTAAATTAATAAGTCAGTTGAAAGATAAAGAAAAAGTAGTTAAAGCATTTGTTGATGAAAATTCTTTAAGATTGAATAAATCAGATTATTCATCAGCATTTAAAGTTTTGAAGTTTTACGAAAATCTATAAAAATGAAGTTATCCTTACGTTTAATACTAATACTTTGCTTTTTGCCTCTTTTTGTTTTTGCCCAAAAGAGCAATATTGATATAATAAAAGATTATAATATAAAAGTAAATTATGATTCAACCACTTTTCTGAGTTTTATAAATAATTTTGAAAAGGAATATTCGGTTAAATTTTATTTTAAAAGAACTTGGTTGGATAAAGTTGTAGTGAAACAAAAGCATACACCAACTAATTTATCTCAAGTTTTATTTGATTCATTCAAGGGTACAGATTTAGATTATTTAATTGATGGTTCAAATATTATAATCACTAATCACTATAAAATTAATACTACACTTCCAGTAAATTTTTTCAATGTTGAAAATAATGTGGTTCGCAGATCTTCTGATTCAATTGATTTGAAATATACTTTTTTCAATGAAGAAAAAACGAAAGAAACTAATTTAAATGATAAGATAGTATATATAGGTAATTCGGCAAACAGATCAACAGGCAATAAAGTTGTATTATCTGGAATTGTTCGAAATGAAGAGAACGGTGAACCAATAGTTGGAGCTCAGGTCTATATAAAAAAACAGGATAGAGGAACTGTGACAGATACTTATGGTCATTATGTGATAACCTTACCCAGAGGCAGCAATGAGATTTTATTTAAGTATTTCGGCAAGAAAGAAACAGTAATACCCATTATGGCGTATAAAGACGGAAACTTAAATGTAAACATGAAAGAAAATCTGGTTCAATTGAAAGAAGTAGTTGTAACCGGCAATTTGGAAAATAAAGTTACAAATCTCAACATGGGTATGCAGCGGTTGAATATTGAAGAGATCAAATTACTACCGTCGATGATGGGAGAAGTGGATATTATTAAATCGGCACTTTTACTACCCGGAGTACAAACAGTAGGAGAGGGAGCCTCTGGTTTTAATGTCAGAGGTGGTAATGTTGATCAAAATTTAATACTTTTCGATGACGCTCCAATCTTTAATAGTTCCCATTTGTTTGGTTTCTTTTCTATATTTAATCCCGAAACAGTTAAGGATTTTGAGCTGTATAAATGTGGAATACCGGCAAGGTATGGTGGAAGAGTTTCATCGGTTTTTGATATTACAGCAAGACAAGGTAACCTTAAAAAATTTAGTGTAAGTGGAGGGGTTAGTCCTGTTACAGCTAAATTAACGGTTGAAGGTCCAATAATAAAAGATAAACTATCATTTATTGTTGGTGTACGAAGTACTTACTCTGATTGGGTTCTTGAAAAGCTACCTGCTAAATACCAAAAAAGTAAAGCGGATTTTTATGATGTAAGTACCAAAATAGCATACGATATAGATAAAAATAATTTTCTGAGTTTTACTGCATACAAATCAAAAGATTACTTTAAACTGAATTCAGATACAGCTTACAGCTATAATAGCCAGTGCGGTAGACTGCTTTATAAACATACTTTTACTCCAAAATTATACGGCAAATTATCTGCGGTATATTCCAATTATCTATACAATATCTCGAGCGATGCAGATCCTGTATCTTCATTTAATTTGAAATATAATATTGGCTACAAATCAGTAAAGACAGATTTCTTTTATTCTCCCAATTCAAAACATACATTTAATTTTGGTTCTGAATTAATAAAGTATAACCTTACCCCAGGTGATTATACACCTCTATCGTCCGCATCAGATATTATTGCAGTTCATTTATCCAAGCAACGTGGTATTGAATCGGGATTATTTATAAATGATGAATTTGAGGTAAATAGCAAGTTGACAATCTCAGCAGGTTTGCGATATGCTTTATTCTTTGCTCTTGGACCTAGTAAAGTGTATAAATACAATACTGATGTAACGCGCTCTGTTTATAGTAGAACTGATTCAACCGTCTACTCTTCTAACAATATTGTCAAAACTTATGGTGGACCGGAGGTCAGGCTTTCAGCTCGATATAAACTGGGATCGGAAAACTCGGTTAAACTAAGCTATAGCCGAATACATCAGTTTCTTCATATGCTAACCAATAGTACAGCTGTTTCACCAACAGACATTTGGACAATGAGCGATGCAAATGTTAAGCCTTTAGTTGGTGATCAGGTAGCTGTAGGTTACTATCAGAATTTATCATCAAATACTTTAGAAGCTTCTGCTGAAATTTACTATAAAGGCACAAAAAATAATCTGGGCTATAAAGACGGTACCGAGCTTCTTCTAAATCGTAATTTGGATGTTGATTTACTGTCGGGTGTTGGACGAGCTTATGGTATAGAATTTATGATTAAGAAAAAGAGTGGCATTTTTAATGGATGGATTTCATACACATATTCCAGATCCGAACTTAAATTTGATGGAAAATTTGCCGATGAGAAAATCAATAATGGCAAATTTTATCCTTCTGATTACGATAAACCCCACGACCTGAATGTTGTTGCTAATTATAAATTCACGAGGAGAATTACTGTGACAAATACCTTTACTTACAGTACAGGCAGACCAATTACTTATCCTGTTGCCAGATATGATTATCGGGGAGTAGAAGTTATGTATTACTCAAATCGTAATGAATATAGAATTCCGGATTATATGAGATGGGATTTTTCATTGAACTTAGACGGAAGTTTAAAAGCCCATAAATTGGGACATGGTTCATGGTCCTTTGGAGTTTATAATGTGTTGGGAAGAGATAATGCTTATTCTGTATATTTTAAATCTACCTCTAGAGGAATAAAGGGATATAAACTTTCTGTTTTTGCTCAACCAATACCGAATATTACATACAATTTTAAATTTTAAATAAATCAAAATGAATAATCGAAATATTTATATGGTTATCTTTTTGTTAATATTTATGGCTGCATGTGTAACTCCATATTATCCTAATATCACCAAATATGAAAATCTGTACGTTGTAGATGGGCAAATAACTAATTTAAAGGGACCTTATGAAGTAAAACTATCGAAAACTTTCAAATATGATGGAAGTACCGGATCAAAAGTTACCGGAGATCCGGTTACCGGAGCTGAAGTTAAAATAATAGAGAATACGGGCTTGGAGGTTCAATTGAAAGAAATAAAAAGTGGTGTATATAGTACAGTTGATACAACTTTTCGTGGTGTTTCGGGTAAAAGCTATAAGGTACAAATTAAAGTTAACGATCAAGTTTTCGAATCTGATTTTGAGACAATAAAAACACCTGCTCCAATAGATAAGCTTTATTGGGAATATAAGCCCCAAGATAGTGATGGACCAAATCGTGTTCAAGTATTGCTTGATACACATGATCCAACAAACAGTACACGTTACTATGCATGGGAATATGAAGAAACATGGAAATTCAGAGTGCCTATTCAGGTCACCGATGAGCCGGACTGGTATATCTGTTATAAGAGTGACTCTTCCTCTTTTTTAAAGCTCGGTTCAACGATACAAAAAAATAGTGATATAATTAGTAGACAGTCATTAAAATCTATTGATGAAAGTTCTAATCGACTTTACTTTCGCTATACGATATTAGCAAAACAATATTCATTTACAGAACAGACATATAAGTATTTTGACGACTTAATTAGTCTTAACCAAAATCAGGGATCATTATTTGACGCTACACCCTATTCATTAGTTGGCAATGTGAAAAATGTGAATGATAAAGATTTACCCGTGCTTGGATATTTCGTGGTTGCTGGAGTTTCAGAAAAAAGAATCTTCATTGATAGAACTGAATTACCTAAAGAATTTAATCCGACAGATGGATTTTCAGATTGTAGTACAGAGGTTGTAACTGTGCCAGCTACTTTAACGGATTTTAGGCAAAACAATAAAGTAGATTCATTGATGAGATACGGTTATGCTATATATGAAAAGTACCCTACAGACCTAAATCAATCTGGAAATGGAAATCCTATACCAGGTTGGGAATTATTTTTAGCAAAACCATATTGTTTCAATTGTACGTTAACCGGTGTAAGTAAAATACCTGATTTTTGGACAGAAAAATAACAATTAATTGTATGAATATAGTTTGGAAAAAGTATCTTTTTCTTTCTTTCAATAAAGATTATTGCTATTTGTCAGACAGAATCTATTTTTGCTCAACCAATAATGAATGTTACATACAATTTTAATGAATCAGAATGAATAATCGAAATATTTATATTTATATCTTTTTGTTGATATTTATGGCAGCGTGTGTAACACCATATTACCCTGATATCACCAAATATGAAAATCTGTACGTTGTAGATGGGCAAATAACTAATTTAAAGGGACCTTATGAAGTAAAACTATCTAAAACTTTCAAATATAATGGAAGTACCGGATCAAAAGTTACCGGAGATCCGGTTACCGGAGCTGAAGTTAAGATAATAGAGAATACGGGTTTGGAAGTTCAATTGAAAGAAATAAAAGCTGGTGTATATAGTACTGTTGATACTACTTTTCGCGGTGTTCTGGGTAATAGCTATAAAATACAAATTAAGGTAGATGATCAAGTTTTCGAATCCGATTTTGAGACACTAAAAGCACCTGCTTCTATAGATAAGCTTTATTGGGAATATAAGCCCCAAGATAGTGATGGATCAAATCGTGTTCAAGTATTGCTTGATACACATGACCCGGCAAATAGTACGCGTTATTATGCATGGGAATATGAAGAAACATGGAAATTCAAAGTGCCTATTCAGGTCACTGATGAGCCGGACTGGTATATCTGTTATAAGAGTGACTCTTCCTCTTTTTTAAAGCTCGGTTCAACGATACAAAAAAATAGTGATATAATTAGTAGACAGTCATTAAAATCTATTGATGAAAGTTCTAATCGACTTTACTTTCGATATACGATATTAGCAAAACAATATTCACTTACAGAACAGACATATAAGTATTTTGACGACTTAATTAGTCTTAACCAAAATCAGGGATCATTATTTGATGCTACACCTTATTCGTTAGTTGGCAATGTAAAAAATGTGAATGATAAAGATTTACCCGTGCTTGGATATTTCGTGGTTGCTGGTGTTTCAGAAAAAAGAATCTTTATTGATAGAACTGAATTACCTGAAGAATTTAATCCGACAGATGGTTTTTCAGATTGTAGTACAGAGATGGTACCTGTGCCAACTACTTTAACGGATTTTAGGCAGAACAATAAAGTAGATTCATTGATGAGATACGGTTATGCTATATATGAAAAGTACCCTACAGATTTAATTCAATTTGGTTATCCGGTTTCTACACCGGGTTGGGAATTGTTTTTAGCAAAACCATATTGTTTCAATTGTACGTTAACCGGGGTAAGTAAGGTACCTTATTTTTGGACAGAAAAATAACAACGAATTGTATGAAAATAGTTTGGAAAAAATATCTTTTTATTTCTTTATTCCTTTTGATAAAGATTATTGCTATTTGTCAGATTGAATCCGGTCTGAAATTAATAACTCGCGCGGAAGATTTCAAATTGCAGGAACGTGTTTTATTGACACTAGATCAGGATTTTTATCTTGCCGGCGAATCGATCAACTTTTCGGCTTTGACGTTTGATGCTGCACTACAAATGCCTATCGAATTTAGTTCGATTGTATATGTAGAACTATTCAATCAGGATGACAATGTAATATGTGGGAAAAAAGTTCTTTTAAAACAAGGAGAATGTGCAAACTATTTACCTTTGCCAAGAAAACTCGAAACGGGGTATTATTATATAAGAGCATACACTAATTACATGAAGAATTTTGGGCCAGGAGCTTTTTTTACAAAAAAAATTAAAGTTGTAAATCCTTTTTTTAGAATTAGATATCAGGATAGCGCCGATAGTACCCTGAATAAAATGAAATTAAACATTTCAGCTGAAGGGGGGAAAATAGTATATGGTATTGAAAATAAAATAGCCTTTTATCTGTCTGATTTTAATGACAGTATTCATGTTTTATTATATAAAAATGATTCTGTTGTAGCAAAAGTAAATACTAAAAATGGTTTCGGTGTTTTTAACTTTACTCCTGTGATTAATGATCGATACAGGGTTGAAGCTACCTCATTAAATAAGAAAAAAGTAGTTATTGAATTAAATGATATTGTCCAATCAGGTGTGACTTGTAAACTCGATAGCATAAATGAAAGAAATGCTTATTTGACAGTAATTACAAAAAACTATGACAAATTTCCAATCTCTGTATTTGTCGAGAACAATACAATTTTATATGAGTATACTAATACAATTAGCAAACCTGAATCTTTGCTAAAAATTGAGCTTCCGGTAGGCTTAAATAAGGTAATATTTAAAAACAGTAATCAGGAGGAAGTCTCGGAACGTCTCATCTATATAAAACCGAAAAGCAAATTAGAAATTACAGCTAATTTAGATAAACCGAAAGTACTTCAAGGTGATTCCGCTATTTTACACATAAATACGAATGCCAATGATAGTATTCATTATGTGGTTGCGCTGAATTTGGGAAATCAAAATACTGCTCCGGCATTAAAAGAACTTATAGAATCTACGTTATATAACACTTCTGTTGCATCATTAACTGGCGATGTTTCTTTCAATAACCTACAGTATATTCATAGTAATTCAGAAACTATTAATGATTATATAATGAAATTTCAGAATACAGGAACTACAAATGCCAAGCTTAAAAATATTAATTATTTGCCGGAAATTTCACATGATATTGTGTCTGGAAGTGTCAAAAAAACAAAAGACCAATCATTAGCAGTTGATAAAAATATCTATTTATCTTTTATTGATTCAATATGTTGGATCAATCGTTGCAAAACAGATAATTCAGGAAAATTTGTTGCTGCTTTACCAATAGACTATCAGGGAAGTAATTTGATTGTTAGTGTAAATGACACTACAGACAATTACACATTGAAATTAGATGATGAATTTTATCCTGATTTTTTAAAAGTAACCAAGGAGCATTATTATCCCGATTCAACCCTCAAATACATTATAGAGTCGAGAATGCTTAATCTTCAAGTAAATGATGCTTATTCAGAATCTAATAAAAGTACAAAATCATTGCGTCCAGATCTAAGGTTTTACGGGTATCCTGACTCAGAATATAAATTCAAAAACTATTTAGTTCCCAACTTCGAAGAATTTATTTCAGATATAGTGAAAAAGGCAACAATTGTCAAAAAAGGAAAACAAGTGGAAATCAAACTCTTTAATAAAACAGAGCATCGTATTATTGGTGATAACCCCCTAATAATTTTGGATGGAATACCTTTATTAAATGCAGATAATATAGCCTCTATTCCGGCTGATAAATTTGAGTCAATACGAATTGTTTCTAATAAATTCTTTTTTGGAACAGATTTTTTTGATGGAATAGTGGATATAACCTCGAATAAAAAGTCTTTTGATTTGGTTGATATGGATAAAAATGCGACACGATTTATGTTTAGTCCTGTGATAACTACAAAAGATGATTACCAACAACAAAATTCTCGAACACCCAATTATCTCTCAAGTGTCTACTTTAATACAATAAATTCAGCATCAGGTAACGAAAATATTGTAATAAGATTGCCACAAAATACAGGAAATTATTCACTTTCAGTATTTGGATACACAAAAGCCGGTGAATGCGGAAGTATTTCTATTCCTAATATATTGACTGTCGGTCGCTAAAATCAGTTGCTTTTATTTTGATCCGCCCCTAATTAGCTTCGCTGATCTTCGATTCCCCTAAAGGGGACTTTTGCCGTGTGAAAATGTTGATTCTTTCTGCACGTATCGCACTTCGGTAGTCCCTGCCATTTATCCCGATAATATCGGGAGGGGGTTGGGGGCAGTTAAGACAGCGTTTTTAATACTAACTAATTCATGGCACGTACTTAGTGATTAATGATAAATTATTAATGATTAGCAGACTAAATAAACTCAATGCCTTAATGGTTAATCATTAATTGTTAGTGATTAATGATTAGTGATTAATGATTAGTGATTAGCAGACTAAATAAACTCAATGCCTTAATGGTTAATAATTAATTGTTAGTGATTAATGATTAATTGTTAGTGATTAGCATACTAAATGAACTAAATGCCTTAATGGTTATTTATGATAAATGATCAGTAGTGATTAGTGATTAGTTGGTAGTATGGAGTGACAACAATAAACCTTGCATTTTGCCCAATGCCTGACCGCATCTAAAAATATTTTATTAATTTTGCACTCCATTTATTTGAAAACAAGAAATTGAAAGCCGTATTAAAATTTATAATTAAAGCATAGTTAACCTCAGTAAACCACAGGTTAATGTTTCACTCATTCGGAAAATTTATTCTGAATAGGTTATGTATTGCTTAAAAATGAAAGAAAGGCAGCATTTACCAAAAGAGAAAGATGCTGATTTTCAATCGAAATAATTATATAAAATTTTAATCATGATTTTCAAACATAAAAATCAAATTATAGCTTATCTATTAAGCTCCCTGATGCTTCTCGCATTGCTTAACAGTGCGTATTTTTTCTTATCAATCGTAAAACTCGGAGTAGGTGAGTGGTTGGCATTCAATGCTTGTTCGCCTTCCATTATGGCATATCTGTTCTGTTTTGCCTGTTTTCAGATTACAAAAAAAGATTTCTTTCTGGCCATTCCGTTGGTGCCGCTCTATTATTACGGCACGATGGGACTATTTATCACTCCCTGGAACGCCGATAATCTGTTTGCACAAATTACCCATATCATCATTACAATCAATGTGATCTGGACATTGTATGTGCTACTGAAAGAATCGAACTACGAATCTTTAGGCAAAGGACTATTGATCGGATTGCTTGTGTTCGTACCCGTATTTGCTGTAATACAAGCCTATTCGCAGATCCATACGGCCGAATTTATGCAAATGCTTCAAAAGCTCCGCTAGTTTGTCTCAAAAGTTTTTTTAGCACGCAAATAACGCAAAATGCGCAAATTAACGCAATCTGATTAACCTGAGTTCGGGATAAGCAATAATTGAAAAAGCATAATCAACTTAATCATACATCTTGGGTATCAAATACATCCGAAGATAATATGTCGGTGCTATACACCTTTGGTTTATGTGTCTGACTAAATTTCTACAAATAGCTCGGTGCTCTGCACCTTTTTGAGGGACAGAGTCCCCCAAATATTTGTAGTATTAGGTGTCAATTATCATCATAAGGTGCAGCGCACCTTAATATTCAATCACATAGTTTGAAAAAATGAATCAGGGCTTATCTCGAACTCAGGTTGTTAAATTAGAATTCAACAAATAACATGTTACTTTACAAATTCTTATTTGCGAAAATTTGTGTTGCTTGTGTTATTTGCGTGCTTTTGATAGTAGGCGATTGATAGTTGGCTTGCGGAAAACAAAGGGTGAAATACTGCTTTTTGTTCAATTTTTGACTCAACCGAACGCCGGTTAATTTTCGGAGCAGGTTTCAGACGCATTTTAAGCCAAGAAAAGTAGCTAAATAAGCTATATGGCTAATAATAAATAGCTTGAATTATATTTAACACATCTTCCTAGTGGTTTTTCATTTCTTCCAGCCACTATGTAGGTTTAGAATAGTACTATTTCATTTCTTCCAGCCACTATGTAGGTTTAGAATAGTACTATTCTATTTCTTCCAGCCACTATGTAGGTTTAGAATAGTACTATTTCATTTCGTCCAGCCACTATGTAGGTTTGAAAAAGTACTATGAAGGGGTAAAAAAGTACTAAAACGCTTTGTAATTACACTCCCTAAAGCTAAAAATGCACTGCCCTCTGTTTTCCTTGTAACCGCACAAGCTATCCTTGCATAGTATAGCAGCAGCTATATACCTGCCTGGAACTTCTACTCACTACAACTTAGCAAAAATACCGACCGATAGCCTCTACTGGCACTAAAATCAGCAACAAATAAGTATTTTTAATCTAATATCAAAAATAAACACAATTATTGTTGGCTCAATTGAAAAGTGTTTGTATTTTTGGAGTGTGAAAATAGAATATAGCCATAAGAAGTAGGGATAAAGTATGAATATGATCACTGCTGGAGATAAAACAGAGGTTTGTACACATTGCAACAATCGAGAAGAGAACAAAGTGAATAGTTCCATAAGGTGACATCCAAACTAAAGAATAAAAATAAATAAGAGCACCTTTATTAAAGGATTAACAAACAATAATCCACTTATTTATAGGTATATAATAATAAAAAGCGCTAAAGCTAAAGTCTATATAAGGTCACCTAGGTGCCGATATAAATTGTTAGCGGTAAGTGCAAAAAAAAGAAAGAGCCTACTTGCAATCGACTAAGAAACAGAATAAATTGATGACTAATGTGAAGTTGACTTGAATTAATTATAAGAAATTTTCTATTATTTCGACAACTTAAAAAAACGAGATACAATTCATAATGAAAAAGAATAAATTCATATTGCTTGTTCTACTAATTGCCATAAAATCAACAATTCTGTTTGGACAAACTGATTCTCTTAAACGGTGCAAATGTGAAACAGACACCACTTCAAGAATTTTCGATTATACTGAGAAAATGCCAACTTTTCCTGGCAGTAATAAAGAATTGTTTAAATTTATAACGAAGGATTTAGAATATCCGCAAGAAGCAATAGAACAAATACAAGAGGACAGAGTAATCCTTTCATTTTGCATACTTGAAACCGGAGAAATTTCAAATATAGAGATTTTGAGAGGAAAATATGAAAAGTTAAATAACGAAGCTATTCGCATTATCAAATTAATGCCAAACTGGGAACCTGCTTTCAGCAACGGAAAACCTATATGTCACAAGTATGTTCTTCCTATAGAGTTCAAACTAAAACCTAAAAAAAATACACATAAAAGTATTAATACAAAAGCACCTAACCGCTAACACGCGCTTTGCTCACCTGCTGGTTGACATGCACTCAGCGGTCTTTGCTCCCGCTTTCACTTTTTCGCTTTGCGAAAGTGAAAGCTCCCGCAAACCGCAGGATGCGCATAGCCTCGGTCGTTATGGGCAAGTGTAAAAAATGAAAATCAACTGCTGAGAAATATAGAGTTTTTGTAAATAAAAATAAAATTGTACATAAGAAAATACCAAGAAAATGTATATATCAAAAATAAAAATCACAAATTTTCGTAATTTCAAAGACAAAGAAATTATTTTCAATGATGGAGTAAACGTTATTATTGGTCATAATAATGCAGGAAAAACTAATTTGATTAAGGCATTATCTTTAGTAATAGATTGTCAAACCTCCAAACGACTTGATATTGATGATTTTAATAAAAATACTACAATTGCTGAACTTAAAGCAAATCCACCAAAAGTTAGCATTGCTGTTACAATAGAAAAAGGTAAAAATGAAGAACCTGACGACCTTGTTACGATTGCAACTTGGCTTACTAAGTTAGATTCGAATTATGAAGCATTACTTACATATGAATTTTTCCTACCTGAAAAGGAATTGACTAAATATAAAAAATCTATTGAAGAAATATCAGATGTAGATCCTAAAGCAATTGATAAAGCATTAAACATAATCAAACAAGATTTTATTAGACTTTATACCTTCAAAATATGGGGTGGAAATTTATCAAATCAAACGGTAGCAGAAAATGATTCTCTTCAAAAATTTGATTTTCAGTTCCTTGATGCAATAAGGGATGTCGAAAGAGATATGCTAACAGGAAGAAATACACTCCTAAGAGATGTCTTTAACTTTTTCATTGATTATGAAATTAAAATTGATAAGGCTATAACGAATGAGGAAAAGGCCGAAATAATAAAGCGAAGAAGAAATGACTTTTCATTAAAAGCAGATGTTTTAATTGACGAACTTCAAATTAGAATGAATGAGGGTAAAAAACAAATTTTATCTTATGCCAAAGAAACAGGTGCCTCATTTAATAACGCAAATCCAAACTTTGAAGGAGCTATTTCAGACGTTGAAATGTTCTCAGTTTTAAAATTAATTGTTGAATATACCACGGGAATACAAATGAAAATACCCGCGACTCATAATGGTTTAGGATATAATAATCTAATTTTCATGTCCCTGTTATTAGCAAAAATGCAGGTAAATTCAGATGGAGACTATATGGGTAGTAATTCTAAAATCTTTCCTGTATTAGCTATTGAAGAGCCTGAAGCTCATTTACATCCTGCCATGCAATATAAGTTTTTAAAGTTTTTAAAGCAAAAAAAGACTCAAAATAAAGCAAGGCAGATTTTTATTACAACACATTCTACTCATATTACTTCAGCTGTTTCTTTAGATGATTTAATCTGCCTTCACAATGAAAATGGAGTAACCACAGTCGGATATCCTGGCAAAGTTTTTCCTGATGATAAAAGCAAAAAGTACGTTCAGAGATTCTTAGATGCAACTAAGTCTGACATGTTATTTGCTCAAAAAGTAATATTAGTTGAAGGTATTGCAGAACAATTATTAATGTCTGTTTTTGCCCAATACGAAAATAAATCATTAGAAGATAATCATGTAGCTGTAATAAATGTTGGAGGACGTTTTTTTGATTACTTCTTGCATTTATTTGACAGTACAAAGCCTAACACTATCAATAAGAAAATTGCTTGTATTACTGATAGAGATCCTGAGAGAAAGACAAAAGCCGAAAATACTTATAAGAAATGTTATCCATTTGAGTTTAACAATGATGCTTTAGCCTATGATTATAATTCAAATCCTAGTGCAAGCAAATATCCAATTGGAACTAATGAAAACATAACATTTTTTAGTCAGGAATATTTAAAAGGAAAGACCTTTGAATATGATATAGTATTGCATAATCCTACACTAGAATTACTTGTTACAGATTCTATGAATAATCAACAAGAAATAAAAGATTTAATGAACCTATTTAGTAACAATAAACCTATTGCTGATTTTGAGGCAAAATTAAGAGATAGTGATGAAAATGCTAGAATAAAAGATAGTATTGCAGCTAATGCATGGGATGAAGTTGATAAGAAAAAAGCGATAATTGCATCACGTTATCTAAATTCTGTAGGGAAAGGTGAAAACGCCTTAGAATTATCATATAATTTGCTGGATAATTTAGAAATGAAAGATACACCTGATTTCACTGAGTTTATTGTGCCTGAATACATTAAAAAAGCAATTGATTGGATATGTCAGTAACTCAAATTAGTTCAGATACTTTACTCGATGATATTGAACAACATTTCCGAGTATCAGCAGGACCAGGTGCCGGTAAAACTTACTGGCTTATAGGACACATTAAAAATGTACTTCATAATTCTAATCGATTAGCGAAATCAAAAAAAATAGCATGTATTACTTATACAAATATTGCCGTAGAAACAATCCTTTCAAGACTTGGCACTTCTTCTGAAAATGTAGAAGTTTCAACTATTCATAGTTTTTTATATAAACATATCGTTAAGCCTTATATATCATTTATTTCAGAAGAGTATGGAATAAATATTAGCGAGATGGACGGTCATGATGAATCTTACATTAGTTTAAAGAATTTAGTAACATGGATTGAATCACATACTAACTCAGCTCAGTTAAGGCATCCATACACAATTAATCAATTGACAAAATTAGAAAATAATAAAGTAGCACTTTCAAATTGGTTAAATTCCTTGTCATATAAGATTGATCAAACAGGTACTATAAATATTGTTAGTGATAGATTAAAAGCTTTTTATATAGATAATAGAAGTAGAAGGTTTTTAGGTCGACAATGTATGGATTTGCTAGATTGTGATTTTTTAAGTTACAAGCGACTTTATTGGCAAGATGGCAAGATTGATCATGACGATGTCCTTTTTTTTAGTTATCAAATAATTAAAAAATATCCATTTACATTGGATGTTTTACGATCAAAGTTTCCATATTTTTTTGTCGACGAATTTCAAGACAGCAATCCAATACAAGTTGAATTACTAAAGTTAATAGGAGAAAAAGAAACTATTATTGGAATTATTGGAGATAAAGCTCAATCTATATATGGTTTTCAAGGGGCAGATCCAAGTCAATTTCAATTATTTAGTCTAACAAGAATATTGGATTATCAAATTTCTAATAATCGAAGAAGTTCTAATGAGATAATTAGTTTGCTAAATAATTTACGCTTCGATATTATTCAAAATCCAATTAGGAATTTCTCATCTATACACCCTACAATATTAATTGGTGAAATGAGTAGTGCTTTAGATAAGGCTCAGATACTTTGTGGCAAAGAAATTATATACTCTTTAGCAAGGCAGAATGTTATTTCAAATGCAATGAAAATGGCAATTGGAGGTATTGAATTGAATGGAAAGCTTTTTGATGAACTTAAAGCTGTGGATTCGAATAAAACTAGATGCAATCTTATTATTTATTGTATTAAATCTATTGAATTTGCTCGTGAAAATAAATTTAAAGATTCTATAAAGGAACTTGAGAGATTTTTTAAATACGGTAATGACAAAGAAAAGACAAAGAAAATATCTTTAAATCACATTATTAAATTATCAGAAAATTATGATGAATTTAAAAAAGGTTCATTGTTAGAGTTCTCTGAATTTGTACGTAATAACATAAAAAAAGACTTGTCAAAGGTTTCTGGTGGTGCAATAAAAATATTCTATGAAAACCATACTTATCAACAGTTGGCATTATGTGTAAATGTTCCAGAAGATTTAAGTTGTCATAAAACTATTCATAAATCTAAAGGTGATGAATTCGACAATGTGCTTTTAGTTTTAAAAAATGAATCTGATTTGAGTTTTATTTTAAGCCCCAATATTGATAATAACGAGGAGCACCGAATTAATTATGTTGCAGTAAGTCGAGCAAAAAATAAACTATTTATTTCAATTCCTAGTTTAACTCCAATCGTTAAAAGAAAATTAGAATTAAAATTATTTCAAATAGTTGATGTATAAAAATTATATAAAAGATATGAAACAATATTCAAAAACAATTTCCACGAGTTTTGATTTCCCCTCGCTGGCGCGGTTCTGTGAACCGTGTCAATACAGAAAAGATAAGAAACTTTGTTTTTGAGTAGCACAGGTCGCAGACCTGCGCTAGCAAGGGGGAAGAATTTTTGGAACAATTAAAATGTAAAATTTGAACCACATGTCTAAAAGAATCAATAAAAAACATTTCCTGATTTTTAATAATGGTGGTGTTATAACAGCAACTACACCAAAAGATTGGGCACGTGGTAATCAACAATATTTTTCAGATTATGATTTTTCTGATTCTAAAAACACGCCAACAGTTAAAGTGATAGAAAAATATTTGTTAGAAAAGCTTAGTTATAAATGCATTAAAAATAATGAAGTTGTAATTTGCTATGATTATAATGCTGTTTAACTGTCAATCTTCTAAATTATAATTTACAATTAAATACACCCTAATTTGACATAGTATGAAATTAAATCGCCTAATAATTCACGAAGTAATCAAAAATGAGATAAAATTAAATACAGCAACAGTTGAATTATCTCAGAGTTTATTGACAATAACTCAAAATGAAGTTAATTTTGTTGAACACTTAAACAAAAGATATATTGACTCTCGACAATCTCATGGTTGTTTTAAAACTGAAAAGAGCGATTCTTTTGCAAATGAATATCTAAAATACAAAAAGAGTCCGAAAAATAATGAATTTTTAAATTTTTCGAAGAGTACAACAGGGGAATTAATGAGGATTCTAAATCTCACAGCACCTGCAAAAGGAGGTTTTCTTGTTTATGCTGAATATGAAGATTATGGCTCTTTTGTAGCCGTGTTTCTTATACGGAACAGGAAAGGCAGTAAATTGATAAAATCGGATAATGTGTACACTATCACGGAGCAAATTCATGTTGATGTTGATAATCTAGCAATGGCTTGCAGGATAAATACCAAAAGACTGGATAATAAAGAAGACAATTACCTGAGTTTTATAAACAAGAAGAGTGAAGATTCAAAATTCTTCTTAACCTGGATTTGTGCAAATGAAATTATCCGGGATAAAGATGATACAAAAGCACTTATTTCCTTGCTAAGAAAAGTTACACCTCCAAAAATTAATGGGGTTGATATGTCTCTAATCGACCTATGTGATTCAATTTATGACCATATAAGAAGTAGTCCGAAAAGAGAAGTCTCGTTAGAAGATATTGGGCTTAGCTTTTGGGAAGATAGCGCCTATCTTTTACAAGAATCAAATAAACACGGAGTAGTGATAAGTTCTATCTTTAAACCTGATAATACCGAACTAAAAAAATTAGTAGATTTAAAAGCAACTGCTGATTCTATAAGTATAAGTTTTCCTCAAGAACTTCTAAATGATATAATAACGGTTAAAGGTGATAAAATTGTGATAAAATCACAAAGCCTTGCAGATAAGATTAATAGTGAAAAAATCTATTAAGGATATTATGAATATTCTAGAAGATATAAATAAATTAATTATTTCGAATAGTGAAAATGTCACATATAAGAATAATTGTATCTCGTTAGTTACTTCCACTATCGAACAGAGAGATAGTATATTGAAATATGGCAATGATAATATCACTTATTCAGATAAGGTATTAGATATTAGTCTTAATGGACTAATGGAAGATACGAATGTTTATTATAATGAAACTGAATTTATTCGTAACAATAAAGAATTCGATATGAATTCTTTAGAGAAGAATATTGCTATCTTATTTTATAAAAAGAGCAAATTACTAATTTACAATAAGACAAATAACCATACTACAAATTATTTCATTCCTAATCAAATTGCCTATAATCAATTTGTAGTATTATTAAAATCGAAAATTTTTGCCGATGATTATAATGATGTGTCTTATCAGTTACTATTATATTCATTAGACAAAGGAGTATATAAAATAGAGTTACCAATATTAGCACCCCATTTAGATGATAGTAAAAATTTTCAGGAGCAAGTAAATTTATTCTCAATTAAATATGCTTCACCTGATTTTATTCTACATTTTAAAAATCAATTATACAACTTACCGGTTATTGCTGAAGAAAAAAGGATACAATATATTGTAACAGTATTGTCTGAATTGATTCATAATGCTGATATGGAATATCAGCTATTCAGCAAAAAATTCTCATTCAAAAAACTGCGAACTGAACTTCGTCAAGAGAAAGAGAACTATTTTAAATCCCTAACAGAAGTTCTCTCGAAAATAACTAACCAAATAATAAGTGTACCTATATCTATTTCAGCAGCTATTTTGGCTTCATTTAAAAGTGAAGGTTGGTTACAGGTATTAATATTAATTGTTTTCTGGGGTTATACTCTTTTTATGCTAAGAATACATGGTTTTTATATAAATGATTTAAATGATTTGGAAAGAACTTTAGATAAAGATTTTGAAATAATTAACCGAGATTCTGGCTATGATCAGGTAGAAATAGATAACGAAAAAGAATCAGTACAGAAAAGAATAGATAATGTTAAAATTACTATTAGACTCTTTAAAGTAAGTTTCATAGCTATTGCAATTGTTTTAAGTGCATATATTATTTGGAAGCTTTGCAATGACACTAATACAGTAGGTTCAGCATCTTCTAATGGTTTAATTGCTTTATTCCATAGTTTAATCCGTTAATTTGAAAGGCTGGCCCCTCCTCTGACGCGGTTCTGTGAACCGTGTCAATACAGAAAAGATAAGAAACTTTGTTTTTGAGTAGCATAGGTCGCAGACCTGCACTAGCGAGGGAGTTTTAAATGAAATTTTATTTAATTTAATTTTCATACAATGCAATTCACCCCAGTTTGCCATAGCTACTAGAACATCTATTCCAGTGGTGCAATATACAATACATTATAAGGTGGCCAGCCAGCCACCCGCGAAATTATAAAAAAGCTTGGTTTGTATACTTGCTATACGGAAGTAGTTTATCCAGCATGGGGAGGTCTCTTTGAGTTTGTGAGCGCTTGTCGAAGTCATCGAGGATGTTTACCCAGCATGATGAATGACAAACGGTGTGACAACGATCGGCTTCATTAACCGGCAGGGTCTTATACTAGTCGTTTGGCGGTAATATTAAAAACTCATCCATATTAGATTCAGACAGAACAATCTTAGCTTTGATCAGTTTTATAAAAAAGTTTTGCTATACTTTTGTATAGTAAATCATTGTTGTCCGGTAAACTTTATATATGAAATCTTGTGAGAGATTTCTCACTTCGTTCGAAATGACAATCAATGTTTTATGTTTTGGGATGGGGTAGGTTGGCGGCTACGCCGCCAACCTACCCCATCCCTTACAAAGAGAATGTAATAATCTGTCATTCTGAACGAAGTGAAGAATCTACTGTTCTTTACCGGACAACAATAATAGTAAATCAAAAAACAGAAATAATGAATAAAATTGCATTAGTAACAGGTGGAAGCAGAGGTATTGGTAAAGATACCGCGCTTCAATTGGCAAGTAAAGGATTAGATGTAATCATTACATATCAATCAAATAAAGATGCTGCAGAGAAAGTAGTCGCTGAAATTGAAGAAATGGGACATAAAGCCAAATCGTTCCAATTGGATACCAGTAAAAATATCAAAACTTTTGATGTTTTTGTAACAGATATTTCAAATTATTTACAAACAACTTACGGTCAAGCTAAATTTGATTATCTTATAAATAATGGCGGGGTGGGTGGTCATAAGTCGGTAGCCGAAGCAACCGAAGAAGAATTTGACTTAATGGTCAATGTGCATTTTAAAGGCGTTTATTTTTTAACTCAAAAATTATTACCATTCATTAATGACAAAGGCGGAATTGTGAATATTTCAAGCGGATTAACTCGTCGCACGTTCCCGAATACAAGTACTTATGCTACTGTAAAAGGGGCAATTGAGGTTTTTACAAGAGTTTTAGCTTCAGAATTGGCTGAAAAGAAAATCAGAGTAAATTCAGTTGCTCCTGGTGCAGTTCAAACCGATTTTAATGGCGGCGTAACAAGAGATGATCCCAAGATGAATCAAGCAGTATCTAATATAACGGCTTTAGGACGCCCCGGTTTACCCGAAGATTTGGGCGGCGTGATTGCCTTTTTATGTACAGATGATGCGTATTGGATTAACGGTCAACGCATAGAAGTTTCCGGTGGGATGGCACTTTAAACTAATTTTTGTATTTATATTACTTAAAATGTTCTATTTATGAATGATCGAAATATTAAAACCATTAGTGAATATCATAAATTCCGGGGCTTACCCGGCCCTAAACATCCGTTGATGAGTTTGATTGATTATAGCAAAATTGATCATCGAACAAATGTGGAGGAAATTGTCACAACGCCTGATTTTTACGCTATTGGTTTTAAGAAGAACATTCCAGCTAAGTTCAGATATGGACAATCGTATTTTGATTTTGATGAAGGTGTGATGTCTTTTTTTTCTCCTAATCAAGTAATTCATTACGAACCTATTAAAACTAATTTTAATGAACAACCATCTGGATGGCTTTTATTTATCCATCCGGATTTTCTTTGGAATACTACTTTAGCGAAAAGCATTCAACATTTTGATTTTTTTGGTTATGCTATTAATGAAGCCTTGTTTTTGTCGGAAGATGAAGAAAAAATCATGGCACAGATTTTTGAAAACATCAATAAAGAATATAATTCTAGTATTGATGAGCTGAGCAAAGATATTATTGTGGCACAAATTGAATTGTTATTGAATTATGCAAAACGTTTTTACAAAAGACAATTCATTACAAGAGAAAAAATCAACCATGAAATTTTAACGAAATTAGAAATGGTTTTATCAGATTATTTCAATCAAAGAGAAACCTTAGAAAGCGGTTTACCAAGTGTACAATTTATAGCAAATCAACTAAATGTTTCTCCTAATTATTTAAGCAGTTTACTCAAACAATTAACAGGAAAAAGCACACAAGTACATATTCACGAAAAACTCATTGAAAAAGCTAAAGAAATACTTTCAACGTCATCACTTACTGTGAATGAAATTGCGTATGAATTGGGTTTTGAACGTCCTGAATCGTTCAGTAGATTATTCAAAAAGAAGACCAACCAGACCCCTTTAGAATTTAGGGCGAGTTTTAATTGAGTAAAATTTACCTTAATACAGGTTTTAAAGACGTTTACAATAGTATATATTATCAAAAATTAGAAATTCAAATTATATATTTTAGTATGACAACAGAAGAGCAACCAATTTAAAACTTCGAAGACTAGTATCCAACATTTGGACTTCTCAATACAATAACTTTGGACTTTACAAGAAATTTGGCTGACTTTTTTATGTTGAACTTTGCAGTATAAAAAAATAAGAAAATGGAAAATTCAAAAACAGTATTAAGTAAAGCATACATCATCACTGGACCAACTTCTGGAATAGGCTATGCTACTGCATTAGAACTGGCTAAGCATGGTACAGTTGTACTTGTTGGACGAAATATTGAAAAACTTAATCAAGTACAAAAAACCATTCTAGAAATGGGGAAAAGTGCCGTTTCGGTCGTATGCGATGTTTCAGATATTAAAAGTGTGCGGCGCGCAGCACAGCAAATCATAGAGCTAAAACTTCCGATAGCCGGATTGCTAAACAATGCTGGAATTATGCCGTCGAAAGCAACAAAAAGTGCTCAGGGCTGGGATATGACATTTGCCACAAATCATCTGGGAGCATTTGCATTAACCGAAATTCTTGCTTCGCATCTTCCGGACGGAGCAAACGTAGTGTTTATTGCTTCTGCCATTGAAGATCCTGAACGTAAACCTGTAAAAGCGATGGGAATGCGCGGTGGTCGTTTTATCTCAGTAGAAGCAAGTGCCCGAGGTGAATGGAAAGAAGGAGGTTCTAAAATGGCCGGTACAGATGCCTATGCGACATCAAAGCAATGTATTCTTGCCTCTGCAATGGCTTTTGCACGCGAAAACCCTCGCTTACATTTTAATGCAGTAGAGCCGGGAATAACACGGGGAACAAGTCTTGGTGGGGAAGACGCGAATGCTATCGCACGCTTCCTGTTTGGTCTGGTTATGGCAACAATCCCTCCTTTCTCCAACTATAGCAGTACACCCAAAAAGTCGGCAAAAGTCATTACAGAAATTCTGACCGATGAGTCAGGTAAAACCGGTATTTACTTTGACGAAAAAGGTAAACCGATGCTTGGTTCCGATTTATCTCAGGATCCGAAGTTTCAAAATCGTGTTGTAGCCGAAACGCGTGCCTTTTTGTCGAAAGTTAAAGTGTAAATAAATTTGGGTCCCCAACTACTTGAGCCGTTTATTGAAAACACTAACAGGACAAAGCACTAATAAGCTTTTTGAATCTTTATTAACAATTCTTATTAGTGGTTTTTCATTTCGTAATAGTACTATTTCATTTCGTCCAGCCACTATGTAGGTTTAGAATAGTACTATTCTATTTCTTCCAGCCACTATGTAGGTTTGAAAAAGTACTATGAAGGGGTAAAAAAGTCTTAAAACGCTTTGCAATTACACTCCCTAAAGCTAAAAATGCACTGCCTTCTGTTTTCCGTGTAACCGCACAACCCATGCTTGCATATTGTAGCAATAGCTATATACCTGCCTGAAACTTCTACTCACTACAACCTAACAAAAATACCGACCTATAGCCTCCACAGGCACTAGAAACAGCAACAAATAAGTATTTTTAATCTAATATAAAAAACAAATACAATTATTGTTTGCTGAATTGAAAAGTGTTTGTATTTTTGGAGTGCTAAAAAATAAGTTAGGTAAAAGCAAGTACTTATAAAGTAGAACTATGCGCAACTCTATTTCGCATATCCTGCCAAATAAAGGAATAAACGAACATTAAGTTTGCATATATTGGGGTTAGCGGTTATTGCAGAGCGACCCACCAACCGACAATAAACATATTGACACAAGATAAACGGAAAGAGTCTGTTCACAAACGACACTATTGAATCTTTTGCTTCTTGTTTTCAGCTTCAAACTTAATATTCCAAGACTTTATCAAATTTAATATTGGTAGTAACGCTAATCCTTTTTCTGTCAGCGAATATTCAACCCTTGGTGGTATTTCATTAAATGCTTCTCTTCTCAAAATGCCATCTTCTTCTAATTCCTTTAATTGCTCAGTTAAGACTTTTCTACTAATTAAAGGAATTATTGCATCAAGCTGACCAAACCGGACTTTTTTCTTTTGCAGTACATAGACGATTAGTGGTTTCCATTTTGTGCCAATTATTGCCATTGACCTTGTTAGTGAACATTCGGCAAAACGAAATTTTTCATCTTTCATATCAAAATTCTTTTATAGTTACTGCAAAGTAACCACTTTCTTTTAATAATAGTTACAATTAGTAACTATAAAAAGTATCTTTGCGAAACAAAAGTAATTGTAAAATTTAAAACTAAAAAAAATGAGTAAAAGATTAGAAAATAAAGTAATCATAGTAACAGGTGCATCAAAGGGAATGGGAGCAGGAATTGCCAAACTTATGGGTGCAGAAGGTGCAAAAGTTATTGTAAATTATGCATCAAGTAAAACAGATGCTGACAATATTGTAAATGAAATTACCAATAATGGTGGAACTGCCATTGCTATTCAAGGCGACATTTCAAAGACAGAAGATGTAAAACGACTTTTTGAAGAAACCCAAAAAGCATTTGGTAAATTAGATGTATTGGTAAACAATGCAGGTATGTATAGTTTTGCACCATTAGAAGCCGTAACAGAAGCCGCTTACCGCAAAACTTTTGACCTTAATGTTTTGGGAGTTATTCTTACTTCGCAAGAAGCTATTAAAATGTTTGATATAAATGGCGGTAGTATCATAAACATAAGTGCTGCATTAACCCGAAACCCAGAAGCACATCAGACAATTTATGCTTCATCAAAAAACGCTGTAAATTCCATTACAATTTCGTTGGCACAGGAATTAGGGTCCAAAAACATCAGAGTAAATGCCATACTTCCAGGGCCAGTAATAACAGAAGGGGTAAAAAAGATGCAAGCAAATATGCCAGTAAAAAAAGTAGAAGCATCAGAAGCCACAAATATGGAAAATAAAATGATTTCAAGAACTGCTTTAGGACGAATTGGCAAGCCCGAAGACATTGCAAATATGGCTGTTTTTTTAGCTAGCGAAGAAGCCAGCTTTGTAACAGGACAATTGATAGATTTGTCGGGTGGATATAAATAAAATCACTCCACGAAAAAGCAACGAACTGCTAACATGGGTTTGGCAAAAGTGGGGCTTTAGTATTAGGCTGAACATTTGTACTTTCTATTAGCTTTTGTACTAAATTTGAACTTTAGTACTTTCTAAACCCCACCTTCGCCAAGCCCAAAAACGTTAGCGGCAATTTTAGAAGACCGACATTACTCCGTCCTCGCGGATATACAACCATTACTTAGTTGCACAAAGGTGCGGGCTGGTCGGTGGGAACCAACGGTCAGAAACATTCTGCAAACAATGAGATAGATATATCTGGAGGGACGAGGCAGACTGGGCGAAAGGACGTTATTTGAGTAGTAATTGGGATGTTGGCGAATTATTGTAAATATAAGACAGAATTCTCAAAGATGACTTATTAATCAATCGTTTACGGACAAAGCCATGATAAATAAAGGCAGCCACCAACAACGACTATATGCAATAAGAGTTTTAACGGTAATACTAACACCATGCTATCCCACCAATTTGGACACAACTAACCATAATATGGAAACATTCTTTCTTCAGTATTTTCAGATCTTTGCATTGTAAACATTAAAAAATAGAATCATGCAAAAAGTAAGTTTTAAAAACAGAAACTGGGATGTAGCCGGACACCTATACTTTCCCGAAAATTACGATAATACAAAGAAATATCCCGCC
>Ga0302203_1000193_pt1 | contig 26681 bp, 10 predicted proteins | sample II_Fen_E1_1_FD_194576 | JGI IMG/M metagenome (GOLD analysis project Ga0302203, IMG submission 194576) | Peat permafrost microbial communities from Stordalen Mire near Abisko, Sweden - II_Fen_E1_2 | ecosystem: Environmental > Terrestrial > Soil > Wetlands > Permafrost | place: Sweden: Abisko...
CTTATAAGTCAGCTTTGTTTTTTTAGAGAAAATAATTTAGATATCCTTCAACAAACCACACATGTGTGTAACACCGATGGTAAGGCATAACAGTTTTCATTAATTTAAAGATGATTTAAACTTCCCTTTTGATAGAATCTCCAAGTTCATTCATAAAAAAAAGGGACTTACTTTTAGTCATTTGAAGTACATAATTAAGACAGTCCTTTTATCAGAATTGTTACTCCTATTAGTATAAAAATAATAATTGCTGCATAACCCGTATATTTCTTCCAGCCCGAAAGTTCCGATTTCAGTTGAGAAGTCTGTTCCTGTAATGCTTTAATGGTCTTATCAGCATTTTCCATCCAGATCAGATTCTCATTATTTGCCCGGATGGCTAAATTTGTTTCTTCTTTTTGGGCTGTCAATTCATGTTCCTTTTGTTGCAACCGGGCAGCAGCAGTTCTTTCTTCTCTTTCCTTTATATCGACTAACCGGTACAGGTTTTCCATTTCCTTCTGGTTCTCTGTGAGTACTTTGGATAACTCTTTTATTTTAAGTTGTTTGCCGTGTACTTTTTCATTCAACTGCTCTATAATGGTTGTAAGTTTAGAATTGTTGTTCTCAACCTCTTTGGATATTGAATTCCTGGATTTTAAGTGATTCAGTTTGAATGTCAGGAACCTTTTAAATAAAGGCTTCAATGTATCATCCCTGAATTCCATTGCCTTTACTAAATTGTCATATGCTGATTCAAATTTATTGGCATCAAACTCTTTTACACATTCCCGGTAATAGTGATTTGCCCGGCTATCCGACAGTTCCTCCCGGATGGCTTTTTCATTGTTGGCAGTTTCCGCTAACCGGATCACTTCATCCCTTACAATGATATCACTTGGTTTAATAGGCGTCCTAAGCTTGATCCCATCCAGGCTGGTACATCTGCTTAATGCTACATAGGTATGTCCTGCTGAGAAGGCACCATCGCCCATATCGATCACCAGTTTATCAAAGGTCAACCCCTGACTTTTATGGATCGTAATCGCCCAGGCCAATTTTATCGGATATTGAGTAAAGGTGCCAATCACCGTCTCTACAATTTTCCCTGTTTTTTTATCTATTTCGTATTTCAGATTTTCCCACGACACCGTTTCAAGGGTATAAGTCAACTTCTTTTCTTTTTTGAGAATTGTCACAGAAATGCTTTTTTCTGTCAATGCCTCGATGACTCCAATGGTGCCGTTCACCCATCTGCCACCCCTGTCATTTTTTACAAACATCACCTGTGCTCCCTTTTTAAGGTCTAAAATCTTATTGGTAGGTAACAAGTCATCATTCAACGAATTATCTTTTCCAAATTTCCCTTCAATCACTCCTTCAAATTTATAAACGGTTCCTTCGAGCTGATTAAGTTTTCGCAGATTGGTGGCATCGACAATGTCCCGCTTGGTGGCCAACGTAATATAGCCGTCGGTATCATTGGGAGTAAAGTTGGGAATATAGTTTTTATTCAACTCATTCAAATCTTCCGTCTTTGCCTGATTTACCCGCACTTTATTCAGCAGGGAGATAAACTTTTCATCACTTTGACGGTACACCTTTTTTAGTTCAATGTTCATGAAATTCATTTCCCTGAATGTCCGTGCACTGAAAAAGTAGGGTGAATCGTAATAGGATCGCAGAATCTGCCATTCATCCGACTTGGCGATTGGCTCCAGCTGAAAAGTATCCCCGACGAATAGAATCTGTTTTCCTCCAAAAGGCAGGTGTTTCTTTCCTCCGAAATTTCGTAGACGGAAGTCAATGGCATCAATCGTATCGGCCCGTACCATGGATATCTCATCAATAATGATCAGGTCGGCTTTTTCAATTATTTCACGTTTTTCCTTGCTGAAATTGTAAAAGTTTTGTTTCTGGGTGTCATTAAACAATTCCCATACAAATGGAGTAAAGGGAATCTGAAAAAAAGAATTAATGGTCATTCCGCCTGCGTTAATCGCGGCTATACCGGTTGGGGCCACTATGATATGGTTTTTTGTGGTATTCTGGGCTATATACCTCAGAAATGTCGATTTTCCCGTACCCGCTTTGCCGGTAAGATAAATAGACCGGTTGGAATAAAGGATCAGTTGCTCGGCAGTCTGAAACTCCGTATTGTCCAGATCAAAATTTTCGGGAAAATCATTCATAATTTTGGGTTTAGAGGATCGACTCCTGTGCTGCAAAATTACAAATTTACTATCAGTAGATATTCATTCTGAACGAAATAATGTTTTTTATTTTTTACTCTTCCATGATTCAGGTTTCACTTTCTGCAACTCATAGCAGATTACTGAACGATCAAATTTGAAGACTATCGACGATTAGAGGATTTTTATTATAAAAACCCTATTAATAAATATGCACCTCCATATATCAGAATAGGAGACAATTAGGGATATAACAAAGAAGACAGGGGCGAAAGTAATAAAATAAGGAATATGTGTCGGGGCGACCCTTGTGGTCGCCCTCCCTCCCACTGCACGACGATGAATAATATCATTCCGAATAAAATTTATCTCCTTTCCATTTTGACGGATTATTTATAATATACTCCGAAATACGTTGATATTCATGTTCGTCACGAATGATATGTTCATAATAATCACGTTGTAATAATTTACCATCAAATCTTTCCCAACCCTTATTTTTCACACCACGAATATATTCCACCGTAATGATTGATTTAAATGCATCCATCATATCCCCAATGGTTTTGTTTTTTGGTTTACCATCATTTTTCGTATCTGTAGGTGATGTATACGTTGGCGTATTCGTCGTTAGCCTATCCGTTGTTGGGGCGGTCGTTGGGATATTCGTTGGGGTGGACGTTGGGGCGGACGTTGGGGTATTCGTTGAGGCGGACGTTGGGGCGGACGTTGGGGCGGACCCTTGTGGTCGCCCTTTTATGGATTGGGTACCCACAAGGGGTTCCCCTACAGGCCCCTCCACAATTTCCAATATACAATGAAAATGATTGGGCATAATACAATATTCGTGTAATTCGACATTCGGGAATCGATTTACCATTGCCTGCCATTGTTCATCCACCATTTTACCCGCATCATTTAATTTCATGATTTGAATTTCCGATTGCATACTTGTCGATTTGTTAACTGTCGATTTGTCAACAGTCGATTTGTCTACCGTCGGGGCGTACCCTTGTGGACGCCCCATTGTATTCTGTTCCGAACGAATCACCACAATTTTACCAAACCGGCAAATTCTGTTTTGACAACAAATGGTAATAAAATACAGTCCTGCTTTCGAATAATCATATCCTTTCAACCGTATAGATCTTCGGTGATGGATTTTTGGATTATACCCCGATCTGGTGGATTCCATATTTTTAGAAATTGAAATTTGTATGTTTTTTGGTATCTTTTTTTATACTGGACGTTTAAATTTGAATATCAACCAAATTGGGCGACCATAATATAATATGGGCGACCACAATATAATTGGGGGACTACAATATAATACAGGCGACCACAATATAATATGGCTATCCACAATATAATTGGGTGACTGCAATATAATATGGGCGACTATAATATAATTGGATGACTGCAATATAATACGGGTGACCATAATATAATACGGGTGACCATAATATAATACAGGCGACCACAAGGGTCGCGCCTACAGATTCACATACACCGAATTGGATGATTTTTTCCCAACATCGCTCCGTACAAACACGTAACAACATGTTACATCTTCGGGGACCAGGGACGGGCATTTCAGAAAAATTGTTCCAATGTCATCATACCCTATAAATTGCCGGGCAATTAGCAGTTCGCCGGTGATCAACATGGCACAGGCGAGGATCTCATCAAAACAGGTTACTTCCTTAGACATTTCATTTGCATCATAACGTATGGTGATTCCTTCCACTTCGATGAAGGCATCAATCACTTTCACTTTGGGTAACGAACCCTGTGAGAGCAGTAACAATGGATAACTGATCCGTTGTATTTCATCAATTACTTCAAAGCAAGTTGAAAAATTGACAGAAATAAACATGTTTTGAGAGTTTAATCTAATGGGCCTTTCAGGGAATCCAAGTCGGATAAGACTTGCAAAACTCTGATACATGACATTCAATAAGTCCATACGTTCCCGCATGACGAGTTGATATTCAGTTTTGGCATCCTTGAAGTTAAATGTCTTCCCACGAACGACATTCTGATCATTTAACGTATACATCGTAAAATTAGCCATTGATCCTTTCATGCGACCTACTAAGGGGTTTTCTGCAATACTCATAATGTTTAAGTTTTAAATGAATAAATTGAATATAATTTTAGATTACCTAATAAATGTATTTTTTATAAATCTAATGCGAATATATATGTTATTTAATAAATATCAAACTATTTAAATTAATTTAACAAATACAACTTGTTTTTAGTTTTACATCTGACCATCAGCACTTAGTTGCTGTATAGGCAGTGTTTTATTTTTTATTTGTCAAATTCTTCATTTTTTAATTACAACTCCTTTTATGGTTTGTTATATCCATCCAACCAAATACCAATCGTTATATTTGTAAAACAATCTGATAAAATCCTTTTTTGACCCTTCCATTATCTCTGGCTTCTATTTTCCTTTCCTTTTATTTTCATTGGAAAATCTATGGGGGTATGTTAGGGTTTGGTTAGGAGTTGACTGGGCTGGGGCCCAACCAACCCCCAACCAACCCCCAACCAAGACCCAATCAAGACCTAATCAATCAAGATCATTAAGCATAGTAAAACAGGAGCAAAACAGGATAAAAAAACTCCATTATAACACAATTAAGTATTGCGATAGCATACCCGAAATTCAATTGTCATATCATCATGAAAAATCTTATTGCGATCGAAGGAGGAAAGATCGAAGGAGGAAAGATTGAAAGAAAAAACCACTTAAACAAATTTGTACTCTCAAATTGACCGGAAATACCAGGCGCACAAAAAAAAGAAGACAGTTCACAATAAATGTGACTGTCTTTTTTTTATATTCCTACCTTACCGGTTGGGATTTCCAGGATGAACTGATTTACTTCATTTCCGACACAGGTCTGTCCTGAGGGTTCTTACCATAATTGTAATTTGGTTTTGATCCCATATAAAACTTAATAGTTCCGCCTGCCATGATATCTTTGTAAAGGATATAACTCTTCGTATACGGCTGTCCGTTTAATTCGACTTTTTGAATGTATATGTTTTTATCGGAATTGTTGTCAGCCAACACGGTAAAGGTTTTATTTCCGGGCAAGGCAATAGATACTTTGTCAAACAACGGACTCCCGAACACAAACAGGCCGTTTGATGGATTAACCTGATAAAATCCCATGGAAGAAAGGATGTACCAGGCCGACATTTGTCCGCAATCTTCGTTTCCGATGATTCCATCCTTTTTGTTGGTATAGAATTCATTCATAATAAACCGTACCCTTTCAGCCGTTTTCCATTGTTGACCGGCAAATGCATACAGGTAAGCAATATGATGACTGGGTTCATTACCATGTGCATACTGACCGATAAGTCCGGATATATCGCTCGAGGCATCGGGTCCCATATCCCCGGTTTCAGTAAAAAACTGATCGAGTTTTTTTACGAACCTGTTATCTCCATTCATTAAAGCGATAAGCCCTTCCGGATTTTGCGGAGCGAAAAAAGTATATTGCCATCCGTTGCCTTCCGTAAAATCGCCAACACCATGAATGGACCGTATCGGATCGTAGGGAGTCCGCCACGAGCCATCATTCATTTTTGGACGAATAAACCCGATCGAACTGTCGAAGTAGTTTTTAAAATAATCGGCACGACGGGAGTAATTTTCAAAGTCAGCTTGTTTTCCCAACCGTTTTGCCATTTGGGCAACACCCCAATCAGCAACTGCATACTCCATGGCTATCGAAGTAGCTTCATGAATTTTATCACAAGGTATAAAACCTTTTTCCATGACAGCCGGCACTCCTCTTTGATTCGGATTGGTCGTTGACACTTTGATGGCATGATATGCCCGGTCCACGTCAAACCCTTTAATTCCTTTTAAATAAGCGTCTGCAATAATCTGAACGGAACTATATCCGGGCATACAATCTGTTTCCCCCCCTGCCAACGGCCAGATGGGCAGGCGTCCCTGCTGATCGAAAATACCCAGCATTGAGTTAACAATATCGCTGACACGGGCTGTCTGTATGATGGTGAATAAAGGATTCAGGGCACGGTAGGTGTCCCACAAAGACAAAGTTGAATAATTGGTATACGGCACGTGGGTATAGACTTTATCATTATGCCCCCGGAAATCGCCGTTTACATCACTGTAGCTGACAGGAGCAATAAAAGTGTGGTACAAAGATGTATAAAACACCTGTTTTTTTACATTGTCTTTTGTTTCCACAGAGATAAGGGAAAGTTCTTTTTCCCAGAGGAGTTTTCCTTTTTCAACAATTCCGATAAAATTCCAACCCGGTATTTCAGCCTGAATGTTCGCAGCAGCATTGGCAGTACTCACTGATGAAATCCCGACTTTAATTAATATTTGAGCAGGTGTTTTATCAAACGACAATACCCCTTTTATTTTACCATATGCCTCCTTCTTTTTTACAAGGATATCGTTGTCAAACAAGCTTAATGAAGTCACCGGGTAGTTCATTTTTGCAACAAAGAACACTTTATGTCGTGGGCTCCAACCCTTTGAAAAGCGATATCCTTTGATAGTATAAGCATCTACGAGACACATGTAGGTAGAATCAGCCTGATTGCCATTGCCTTCCATCAGGTCAATGATAACATGTCCTTCTGCAATTTTCGCCGGAAAAATATATTTGTGGAATCCGGCATGTTTGGAGGCTGTTAATTCCACTTTCACTCCGTTATTGAGCAACACGGAATAAAATGCAGGACTCACAGTTTCATTTGTATGTTTGAAATAGGATGCATATCCCTTAGAAATATCATTTTGTTCTCCCCGTTTGATACGGACTTTACCCGTGTAGGGCATCATCAGGATATCCCCCATATCAGCACAACCGGTACCGTTGAGGTGAGTTTGCGAAAACCCAATGATAATACTATCGGAATAATGATATCCCGAACACCAGTCCCAACCTTTATATATATTATTCGGTCCAACCTGTACCGCACCGAAAGGTACGCCTGCACCCACAAATACATGACCATGCCCTCCGGAACCGATGTATGAATCGATCAGCTTATAATTCCCCTTAGTATCAATTGCGTTGCTTTCGCTTGCCCATAACAAGGCAACAGCGGCCAATGTCATGCAAAATACACTTTTTGTTATTTTCATAAATACAAATCAGTTATATGGATTATTTTCACTATAAATGTTTAACGAAGGGCGAAGGTATGAAAATAATTTTTAAGCACCCGCATCTTTCGTTCCAAAGGCATTTCGTTTTATACTACCGGAAAAGCTCTTTATTTCGCAAGCATTCCGATTTGTATTCAAAATTTGAATTTACAAGACATTATGTAAAGAAGTTTCATTCTTGCTGCTTACTGTCAAATCGCTGATGGCTAACCCGGGATCCGTAAAATAGATCCGAACTCTAATAGTTTTATTTACTGTAGTCTGATATTTGCTTTCACCACAGGCAAACCCCTGCAATATATTTTTAGACCAGGCGGGTGTTTCAGCGGAAGTGGCGATGTTGAAAAAGACAGGTAAAGCTCCGTTTACAGAAATGGCATAACGCAGATTCAAACCGGTATAGACAGGAAATGTTGGCACACATCGCACTTTTATGCTATTAACGCCTTTCCAAACAGGAACTTTGTATTCAACATATGGCGCTGAAATTACATTTCTGGCTGAATAGACCGTCATATCAAGAGGCCATACAGTCAATGCACTTTCCTGTATACCCAATCCGACAATATTCTTAATCGTTTTCCCTGCATCATTTTTGGTTGTGTATTTACTGGCAGGTATTACAAATACAGAGTCTCCGGCAGGTGCAGAAATAAGTTTATCGGTATTAACAACAGTTGCAACATGGGGAGCATAAAAATGAGCAAAAGACTGTGGAGCGTAATTCATCATTCCATTCCATTTTCCTCCGGCAATCTCCGTATTGTATTTTTTAGTCAGATCAATTATGTTTTGATAGGCTGTCAGCGCTTTGGCTGATAGATTCAATGCTTCAGGTCTTCCGGCTGCAGCATATTTCAGGCTTAGCCGGGCAGTCAGTATTTTTACGTTCATATTCGCTGCACCCTCAACCGGATAGACGATCAATTGATAATAAGCATCCTGCAAACGTTCAGGGATCAAAGCCTGTACTGCCCGGGAGGCCTTAACCAGGTTTTCATAATCAGCTAATCGTTGCTGAATCTCTTTATCAGAATACGACACGACATATATATGTTCCGGTTTACCAGATGCTGCAAGGCGATAATACTCCTGTTTGATTTTTCCTATACTTTCGGCAAATTCATCACCAAAAGTTTCGGCTGCCCAGTGTTTTGAATAGAGGTATGCCTTTTCGGGAGTCCATGAATTGACATCCCATGCCAGTTCGAGTCCAAACTGCATTTCCATTTCCTGAGGTTTGATATCACCGATATTGAAAACCCAAAGTTTTTTTGAGTTTGTGACATAAGCTTTTGATAATTCGCTACTTGCCTGTGCCGGTGAGTTGGAAGAGAGCCACAGGTATGATTCCGGGACTCCCCAATACGAGAAATGGTAATACACTCCCCCTCCTCCTTTTCGAAGTTGTTCCTGAGGATTGGACAACTGACGGATATAACCAAAGTTATCATCGGCCCAGCAAAGAGTCACGTCATCAGCCAGATCAAGTCCCATACGATATAATGTCAGAGCTTCTTTATAAGGACAAAAAATCTGAGGTACTGTTGAAGCATCTTTCCCCAGGTTCGTCGTTATCATGGTGCGCTGATTTGCGATGATATCTTTCAAAGCAGCCTGTTTCGTAATATCAGTGGAGTATCCTGGCAGGCCACTATCTGCAATACCTCTCATTCCGAGTGTGTAAACTGCTTCCTGGTTTTTAGATTGTGTTACTCTGTCGGACCAGTATTTTTTAATTTTCGTGCTGTTAGTTGCCCAGTTCCAATCACCGGATACAGTACCATATTCAGACACGAAATTATTTCGCCATTCATCTTCGTTGTTTCTCAACATTTGTTCACAGTGGCTTGAGCCCAGTACAATCTGGTACCTGCGAGCCAAAACAGGATTTTCAGGGTAATACCAAAAAGCCTTGGTACAATTATGCATAGCCGGCCAGATGTAATTTGCCTTACAACGCAACAGCAGTTCAAAAATGCGTTCATAGGTTCGTGGACCAATGTCTTTGACATTTAGATCCATGTTTTTTGCCGCCCATGGTTTCAATCCCCAGTCTTCGTCATTTAAGAAAATACCACGATATTGAACTGAAGGAGGTCCGACAATGCTTTCACCGGAAGTAACATAAAGGGATGCACGTTCTTTTGGTAAGACATCTGCCCACCATACCATGGGCGAAACGCCCATTAATTTTGAAAGTTCAAAGATACCAAAGGCAGTACCACGGGGGTCACTGCCAAAAATTACTAGTGCTGTATTAACGCCGGGGAAGGGATTATTAACTACCGAAAGACTGAAAGTTTCCCATTTTCCGGCAACATTAGCGGTCGAAATCTTACCTGTGCTTATCAGTAAATCTATAAATTTCGACTTACCAATGGTTCCAATAATAACAGGGATATCATTACCCAGTTGGTTTACAACACTTGGTTGAATTCCGGTAATCATTTTTATATCTCCGCTTAATGCTTTTGCTGCAATAGTAACAACTTCAGCGTCCAGTGGATCAACAACCAGAATGGCTGCTTTTCCAGATGCAACCAATGGAAAACTTCCGGTTGTGGAAGTCTCTGTTACTGCAATAGGTCCCGCATAGAGGTGCGATGTTAAGAATAAAACAGAAAAAAGAATAAGTGGAAAGATGAGACGTTTCATGCAGCTTTATTTAAGATTATTATTTTATTATTAGAAAGTAAAACTTTATAATAAGACAGACAGTACCCATTAGTACCGGGTGAAGAGTCGAACGAACGGAATACTTTTTTTTGCGATTTAGACAGTAAACAGAGCCCGCTGCCGGCTATAACCGGAGAAAGCTCTCCGATTCCATTATTTGACAGGCAGAAAATTTAGTTTTCATTCATAGGCATAAATGCGTGCATACCACCAGTACATGTATTAAAAGAATAAATCCCGGATTCGTTTGTTTCGATAGAATAGGTACGACCAACCCCTGTTTTGCAGGAGAGGTATGATTGATCTGTTTTTGAAAGACTCAGGCAAGTTCTGGTCGATTCCGGCAAAGGAAAATAAGAAGCAATCCCGCCCGGTGTCAGCAGCCTAAAGACTCCATTCGTAGTCTCGTATTTAGAGACTCAATGTGCAAATGTATAAAAAATAAGCGGGTCAGGTAAATGATCTTCTAAACTTTATTAGCATAACCGGCAATTACGTGATTTGCATTGAAATCAAATTCTATTTATCGAGAAATCATGCAAAATGTCACAAACAGATATTTTATATTATTTGGATTTTGGTATATAAAACTTCACCAGACTTTTTACTCTAATGAGTATCCTCTTAAATATCAATATATTATTTGAAGTAATAAACAGCCAATTTTATAATCTTTTTTACCTGTCGACTTATTTTTTTTGCATGGCTCTCATCAGTCAAATAATATAACGGGATAATTTATGTCAGATAGTTAAGCGAACTTGAAATTCGACTGGTGTCGGTTAGCTGAATAAAACTGTAAGAAGTTCAATCAAATTAATATTTGATTGAACTTCTTACGGCCAGTTAAAAAGATTACTCAGCAATCACTAAATTTGATTTTGTAATTCCGTCGAGAGATACGTTTGCTAAATAAATACCCTTCGTCAAATTAAAATTAACGTCTTTCCCATAAAAATTTTTGTTTAGTAATAGATTTCCTATTAATGAATAAATTTTAATTTGTCCGAGTTTAAAATTGACATCCGTATTTATATGAATTTTATTGTTCAGCCATGTTATATTGATAAATGGCGCTTCAGGATATATTACACCTGTATTTTCATTATCCTGTCTTTTTAACTCTATGTTGAAATTATCAACTTTAAACCACCCTGAGTCATCAACACTTGTCTGTCCATTAGCTTTTATATTACTAAGCCGTACACCAATTTTTAATGAATCATTATTGTGAATTACTACAGTAACTGACATGTCTTTTAAAAATCGTGCATTAGTAGAGGTCCATCCTGCATACGATTTTGTTTCACCTTCTACAATATTTTGTCCATAGTCGCTCTCTTTCCCAAAATACTGAACGCTGTTGTTTGCGAATAAACGTTGGGTGGTGAATTTTCCATCCATCACTGCCATTCGACAGGTAACCTTGTACTCACCTGCCGGTAGTCCTCTGATTGTCTGGGATAACTCAAAGTTTTTAGGCATTGGCGTCGATAGATACCAACATGAATTATTTCCTACCAGATTTAATGCATCGTTGTTGATACCAAAAGAGTTACCATTAATTCCCCCCGTATCTTTCCAACCATATGGGGTACCTCTGAAAGTTGTGCCATCATTTAACACACCTTTACTTTTATATTCAAAGCCCGGATTAATAATATAAGAGTTAGCAGTGATTATACTGGTTCGATAATTTTCAATTGCTATTTCAAGATTATTTATTGAAGTAATAATTTCTTTGAATGCAGCCGCATTGTTGTTATAAACAGCAAGTGATGATTGAATGGAAACATTGAATGCGTTCCTGTTGGATATCGGATATTCATTTAAAGTGATTCCACCAACACTATTGCTGTACAGATCATTTGCTACTTTTAATAAAGAGTCCAATTTTGCTTTCCCATTTTGGTCTGAATATAAACTAATACGTTCCAACCTGAAATAATCAACTTTAAACCAACCTGAATTGTTAGTTGCCTGAGTACCATTGCTTGTCAGGTTACTTGAACAGATACCTAATTTCAACGAATCACCTGCAAAGACAGAGACTTTAACTGCCATTTCGTGTAAAGGAACTGCTATGCCTGTGTTTACTTCCGGCAACCAGTTGGCATAAGTATTCATTTCTCCTTGCGTAAGATTTGAAATATAATTGGCTTGCAAACCATAATATTGCACGTTATTATTGGCAAACAATCGTACATTTGTCAGCATTTCGGAGAATACTGCTAAGCGGCATCTCACAATATATTCACCGGCAGGCAAATTCCTAATGGTTTGAAACAATTGAAATTTAGCCGGCATAGGAATTGAGCTGAACCAACATGCATTATTTCCGGATTTGTTAATTGCATCGCTATTAATTCCAAAAGAGTTTCCAATCAGAGTCCCTGATTGATTCCAACCATAAGGTACCCCTCTGAATGTTGTTCCATCATTTACCACTCCTTCACTTTTCAGCTCAAAATTAGAATTTATAATAAGTTCTGTTAATGGATTTGTACCTGTATTGGTTATATGCAAAGCTGATAAAACTACTCCCGGATCAGCAAAATAGATCTTTACAGATATCGTTTTATTTGCTGAACTCTCGTAGGTTGAAACTCCATGCGAATAACCCTGTAACACATTTTGTGACCATGCAGCGCTGGTTTCGCCATCCAGTACTGCCTGGATATCAACAAACACAGGCGCTGCATTATCGACAGATATTGCATAACGTAATTGTTGGCCCTGATACAATGCAAAAGTAGGAAGACATCTGACATCAATTGTATTTGTTCCTTTTAAAACAGAAACAGAATATTCTAAATATGGAGCAGATGCAATATTGGATGCTGTATACGTAACCATGTTTAACGGCCATATGGTCATTGCATTATCGGAAACACCGAGTCCTTCTATTTTTTTAAAGCTTAGACCTCCGTTATTCATGCTTGCATAGCTCCCTGCTGAAATTACTTTGATGCTGTCTGTAACCTTTGGGTACAAACTATTTGATTTAATAGACTCCGCAGAAACAACTGCGGCATCATAGAAATAACCAGAACCATTTGGTGAATAGCTCATCATCCCATCCCATTTGCCATTGGAAATCTGTTTGTTGTATTTGTCTGTTAAATCAATTATTTTTTGAAATGCAGCCGTTGAAGTAGATGCGATATCGAGCGCCTCATCTTTATCTCCCCGAGCTCCATACTCAAAACTAAGCTTAGCCCCTAATATTTTGGTGTTCATAGCAGCAGAACCTTCAACAGGATATTTAATCAATTGATAAAATGCATCCTGCAAATCTGCAGGTATTCGAGTTTCTAAAGCTTGTACATCCGTTACCAATTTATCATAGCTTTTAATCCTGTTTTCCATTTCAGCAACACTATAAGCAGTGCTGCTTATATTCTCAGGTTTTCCGGATGCAGCCAAACGGAAATACTCTTTTTTAATATTGTAAATACTTTCACCAAACTCCTCACCGAAAATTTCAGCACCCCATTTTTGAGCATATTGAATAGGATTCTCCAGGTCAACAGAATTGATATCCCAGGCTAAATCCAATGCAAACTGAAGTTCAAATTCTAACGGTTTTATATCCCCGGCATTGAACATCCATATTTTTTTACAATTCAGTTCGTATGCTTTTTTAAGCTCATATGCTGCAACTGCCGGAGGAGTACTTCCAACCCATAAGTAGCTTTGAGGAGGTCCCAGATAAGAGAAGTGATAATAAACACCTCCGCCACCGCTTCTCTGCTGTTCTGTTGGATTTGAAAGTTGGCGCATAAAACCGAAATTGTCATCAGCCCAAAGCAGAGTAACATCATCAGCAAGATTAATACCCAGTTTATAAATAGGCAACACCTCTTTGTACGGGCAAAATAATTGAGGCACCTGATTAGCGGGTTTACCCAGATTCGGTTCAAACATATTACGTTGGTTATGGATAATATCGATCAAAGCTACCTTCCGTTCTTCATCAGTATTATATCCCGGAATCCCGGAATCGTGAATACCTCTCATCCCAAGTGTATAGATGGCATCATTGTTTTTCGATTGTTTTACACGATCAGCCCAATAGGTTTTGATGTTTCCATTATTGCTTCCCCAATTCCAGTCCCCGGGAGCCTTCCCATATTCGGTAGCATAATTATTAACCCATTCATCCAGATTATCTCTCAACATTTGCTCACAATGACTAGATCCCAGCACTATACTGTATTTACGTGCCATGGCAGGATTCGCCGGATAATACCAAAATGCCTTTGTGCATGAATGCATTGCCGGCCAAAGATAATTTGCCTTTAAACGCAACATCAACTCAAATATTTTTTCATAGGTCTTTGGTCCCATATTCTTCACCTCGGGATCCATGTTTTTTGCTGCCCATGGTTGTATAGCCCAGTCTTCGTCGTTGATGAAAAAGCCTCGGTATTGGACCGATGGCGATTGAATAATATCATGGCCTGTATTGATAAAAACACTTTCGTGTTTTTTTGGAGTAACATCGGCCCACCAGACCCAGGGACTTACTCCCATCATCCGTGAAAGTTCGAATACCCCGAAGGCAGTTCCGCGTGGATCACTCCCATAAATAACCAATGCCTGATCAATGCCGGGCAGAGGGTTGTTTACTATAGTAATGCAGAAAGTTTCCCACTTATCCCGTACTTTATCGGTATTGATTTTGCCGGCTGAAGCCAGTTGATTGATAAAAGAAGATTTACCTAAGGTTCCAATAATAACCGGTAGACCTGTGGATGGTAAGGTATTCGTCACAACTGGTTTCTGACCGGTCACTGCTTTTACATCGTTACTAAAAGCGTTAGACACCACCGAAACGACTTGTGCATCGGTAACATCGTAGACGATGGTGGCAGCCTGACCCGAAGAGACCACTGGGAAGCTTCCGGCTTGTGCAGTAAATCCTACTATTACTGGATCAGATTTCGTGGAGGCATATGTTTCTGTGGCGTTCATTGCTAATACCAGGCAGGCAACAAACATCAATCGGTTTTTTAATAATTTGTGTTTCATAAGAATGTAAATTTGACTTGTGGGGATTGAAAATAAAACTAACATGATTCACCTGGTTCGAACGTAGTTGCATGTCACGTATCAGTAGGTTGTAATCATGTTAGTTTATTGTACTGGAACTGTCTCAGATTATCAACAAATTACCGGATGATTACTTTAAGTACTTCCGAAGTGTTTGTTTTTAAGAAATAAATTCCTGAATTCAGGTGAACAGATTTGCCTGTGGTGTTTACTTTTACATCGGCAACTTTTACACCTTTGACGTTGAATATAACATAACTGTCAGTTCCATTTACAGTCAGCATTTGTTTGTCTATACTGTAGAAACATCTAGCTGCAGTTTGTTTTAAGTCGGTGGCTGTGCTTGTGGTATAGTTGATAGTGTACACTTTTGTAGTAGTTCCATCTAACGCTTTAACAGTGATTGTTGATATTCCGGATCCATCGGCAGCAAGTGTGACAGCACCTGCTCCACTAACTGCTGCATCGTCAATATTGGCAACAGCTGTTGGGATCACAGTAGTTGTACCGGCAGGTAAATTCACATTGTATGTAGTAGCTGCGGGATCAAAAATAATGGTTCCTACACTCAAAGACAATGATTTAAGTGTAGCATCATCCACTTTTGCAGGATCTATCTTAGTGAGTCGGAAATAATCTACTTTATACCAGCCCCAGAATGGACTCGCCGTTGTTGATGTAGCTCCGTTTACATTTTTACCACCTGTACGAATACCGATTTTTAAATCGGCATCAGCAGCTATGGTTGTATATACTTTCATCTCTTGTAATACAGTAACATTCCCTGAAACCACAGTTGGGATATGTTCTGCAAAGCTGTATATTTCATTGGTTTTAAGATTATTTCCTGTAACATAATCAGTCGGTTTACCAAAAAGCTGCACGTTATTGTTGGCAAACAAACGTTGAGAAGTTTCGACAATATCTACTCCCAGCAAACATTGAACTTTATAAGTCCCGGCAGGAAGGCCTTTAAGAGTTTGATAAAATTCGAAATTTTCAGGTATAGCAGTAGTCGGATTTCCACCTATCCAAAGCATCGTACTACCGTGCAATCCCGAAGCATCATTATTAATTCCTTGAGAGTTGTTAGTACCTAATTTGGTAAAATCAACTGTCCAACCGTAAAAAACTGTAGCTGGATTTTGCACAGTAGGTTTCCACTGATATTTTTGACCATTTACAGTAGTACCTGTGCCAACATATGTTGGATTGATGGTAAGATTTGATGATGCATCAGCGGCTGTTGCATACTCAAGATCTGAATTCAAAACGCTTGATGTGTAGTCTACATCTTGCGCATGAGAACTCGTAAAAATACAAAAAGCGAAAAGGAGAAGAGTTGTTTTTTTCATTTTTTTAGTTTTTTAAAGTGTATAAAATTGTATTAGAAAAAGAAAGTACTCTATTGGATTAAACTTAGATTTAAATATATGTGTGCGAACACGGTAAAAGAGTAAAAAAAATCACACATCACTGTAGTCACCCTCCTTGATATTTTTTGTTCCTATTTTACTCCTATTTTCCCGGTTCTGTATTTTCCACAAAAACATTTCCGGCAAAATATGCAGGATAAAAAGGAAAAGACAACGAATAGACGAATTTTGTGTTTCAGGCAGCTTTGCTATAAGTTATTAGTTATAAATCGCCCGGTAAAACTACCAAATGAAAATAACAACACCTTACTTTTTGCATCTCCTTTTATTCCATTTGTTTAGATGGAATAAAAAAATGCATAACTTTCACAAATACAAATGGATAGATGATGGTTAATATGTTTTCAAAAAATAATATGAAAACAGAAACAGGAAAAGAGAAGGAAATAATCAGTCTTTGACAGATTCGAATTTTTGAATAAAATCATTTGGAGTGACTCCAGTCTGTTCTTTAAAGGCTCTAAAAAAGGATGTGTAGGAATTAAATCCACTCTTTTTGGCCAGAGCTTTTAGTGTGAATTTAGAATAGTCTGTAGTTGCAATAATACGTTTAAATTCTTCAACACGATAACGGTTGACAAAATCAGAATACCTTTCGTTCATAAATGCATTGAAAATTTGAGAAAGTGCCTGATTAGAACAACCTACTACTTTGGCCAGATCCGGCATTTTCAATTCTTCATTCAGATAGAATCGTTCCTCCAACATACAATTTTTCAGTTTTTCAATGATTACCTGTGCTTCTTTATCGCTGATTTTGTTGAATCGGTATTTCTGCTCTTCTTCCGGTTGTTCAGGAATCATTAGTTCAGGTTTTGCAGTTATTCGTTTTTTACGGTATTCAATGTAGAACAAACTGCCTCCGGATAAGAAAATAATAATAAAGATGATTGCTGTATTTGAAAGCAACGGTTTAATTTCAATATATACTTTTTTGTAACAAGTGTGATCCATATTCCGTCGAACTAGTAAAGTATATTTACCCGGACTAAGATCTCTATAATCAATATTATTTAGTCCACGCAAAATATGCCATCTGGCATCATGTCCGATAAGTTTAAATTCGTAAACCATCAAATCTGGTCTGTCGTAGGTAAGTAATGCAATCTGGAATTGAATATTATTCTCATATCTGTTAAAAACAATTAGATTCCCTTTTCTTACAGCATCTGACATGTTGTCCATTTCCGATATACCATTCACTCTAATGTCCGTTATTGCCATCGGAGCAACTGCCCGTTTATAATTTCCCGAAGAATAAAACAGACCTTTGTTGGTCGCCAGCCAGAGTTTATCTTCGTTATCGAAACTTCCATTTGTAGCATAAGGTTCCATCAAGCCTTCCGAAGTAGAATACAGTTTAAATTCAGTAAGTTTTTCATTTGCCCTGATGGTGCCCCTGGAACCAATAAACCAGAAAATGCCAGATTTATCCTGTAGAACTTTCACGATGCCTATTCCGGTGAAATCAGCATCCTGTTCTGTACAAACCTGTTTGAAATGTTGTATTTTCGAATCGGAATACATCGCATTCATTACATTATAACAAAACAGCAGATTCCCTTTTCTATCTTCCATCATAAAGTGAACCCGTTGCCGGTGGATAAATCCTTCGGGGAATTTACCAACTACAAAGTCATTCTTTTTACTGTTCCAGAAACCAATTCCCTGATTGGTACAAATCCAGGTTCTTCCTTGCCGGTCAAAATACACATAACGAACCACATCATCCGGCAGATGGGAATTTAAGGTATTGAAAGAACTGACTTGTTTTGTGTCTTTGTGTAAAATATGTAGTCCTTCCGATGAGGCGACCCACAAATTACCGTTTAGGTCTTCATTCAGGTGATAAATAGTTGCTTTCTTTAAAAAGGCCAAGGGTTCAAATACTTTCAGGGTTACCGCAGCAGGGTCAAATTCATAAATGCCGCATTCGCCTCCCAATATTAATTTTTTATCATAAGGCAGGAATGAAAAGACATCCCCGGGGCTAAGGCATTTTCCTAGTCCATTTCCTGTCTCGAAGAATTGTACTTTTCCGGTTTTATCTGATACGTGATAAATGCCATAGCGGTTGGTCAGTATTTTATAATCTTTACCAATATACAGCCCATGCACGGGAAGGTCGTTCGTAGTAAAATTCGGTGTTTTATAAAGAACAAAAGCTTTCGGATATAAAAACATGAAGTCATATCCGAGGCTTTCGGAACTTCCGGTCCATAGAATCCCAAGATTATCAACCAATAATGAAGTTACCATACTCGAAGTGAGTTTCACACGACTGTTGGGTGAAGAGTCGAAAGAACGGAAGACTTTTTTTTGCTGTATGGATACGAAATAGATTCCGGTGCCTGCCGTCCCAACATAAAGCTCCGTTTTTCCATTAGTTGACAAGCAGGTAATTTTATTGTCTCCCATATTCATGAAAGCCTGAATATCGCCTTTACGGGTATCAAACGTATAAATCCCGGATTCGTTCGTCCCGACATAAAGTATCCGGCCAATACCTGTCATGCAGGTAAAGTAAGATTGTTCTGTTTTCGGCAGGCACGGGTAACTTTTGGTAGCTTCTGTCGAAGGATTATACGAGGCGAGTCCTCCCGGGGTAAGGAGCCACAACAATCCATCATTTGCCTTGTAAATGGAAAGGACCTGATTAAACGGAAAAGCCGGATTCTCAAGCTGGACAAATTTAAGTTTATCCTGAGTAATTATTGTCAACCCATTGGGTGTGCCAACGTATAGATTGTTTTTCTGATCTATGAATAGCGAGAGTATACTCTTTGTAATTTGGGAAGGAAAAACAGGGGTTGCATTTGAGCAGTTTTGATTTATCTTATAAAGTCCACTTGATGTGCCAACATAGATAATACCATCCTTGCTTTCCCTAATTACATTAATTTTGGTAACATTTTCGGGGAGGTCGCAATTTTTCAAATAGCGCCCGTCAAAACGCTGAACTCTACGAGTTCCACCGCTCCATACAAATCCTTCTGCATCTTTAAAAAAACAATTGATTTGCCAGTCTAATAATTGATCGCCACTGTTGATATTTCTAAAAGAACCTACCTGAGCATTCAGGGAAGATAAAAACAAATACAGACACGAAATGACTAATAAACAATACTTTCCTGTAATTTCCATAAATAAGGTTAACTCAACAGTGCTCAATGTGCAAATGTATAAAAAATAAACGGGTCAGGTAAATGATTTTCTAAACTTCTTTACCTGACCAGCAATTTTGTTATTTGCATTGAAATCAATTTTAAATTCAAGGTATCTGTGTCTGAATTTCAAATGCCGGATTATCATGATCTACAGTTACGAAATAATAATTATTAGATTTCTTTAATGTCTATGTTTTTTATCTGAAAGCATAACACTTACAACTTATGGTATTGATATTTAACAATCTCTTTTTGAGATCTTGTTTTTAAGTTGTTCGATTTTGTCTATACATTAAACGGTATAATTTTCAAGTTAACTTATTTCCTGAATTATAAAAGTATGCAACTTTTCTTAATAAAGCGAATAGTATACGTTTTTTGTAAGTTTCATTTTTAGTTGAATATGAGAAGGATAAACCAGACACACCATCAAAATTGGTTTAGTTATCTTTTTCTGTTCTCTATTTTCAATTGAGCACTTCAGTCTGTATTCTTTCAAAAGAAACTCATAGCAATTTGAACATTAAAACCGACCACTGCGGAATATTTATATTTATTTGATCAATGGAATTTGTGCCAGGATCATAAAATGCATTTCCTGCTCCATCCCAACCTCCGAATTCAGCATCCTGACTGCAAAGTATTTGTTGCCAATGCCCGCTTTGATTTATATTTAATGCATACGAATGATTCGTAAAGTTCATATCACTCAGATTCAGAACTGTCAGGATTATATCACCCTGGCTATTCCATCGTTTAAATGCAAGAATGTTATTCGTACTATCCTTGTGTGTTATTTCCAAGAATCCGTTTTGCAGTGCCGGATGTTTACTCCGAAGAGTATTTGCAGCAGCAACCAGCTTACGCATGGCTATGCTCTTTTCATCTTCGGCTATAAACCAATCAAACCGATGATCTCCGTTCGCATCTTCGCTATCAAGCCAATATCCTGACATATTACATTCATTCCCCATAAACAGCATAGGGGTTCCAATTAAAGATATATTCAATGCCCAAATGATACGTGCTTTTGAACGTGCTAAATAATTATCACGACCACCTAACAAATCAATATAATAACGGTGTCCGTTTTTCATGTTATTCATATCTTTACTTTCATCGTGTGAACCAGGCATGTATTTAAAAAGGTTCCAGGAGTTGGTGTAAGAGTTACTGCATCCAAAACTAAGCCCTATACTATTTTTCATATTCTCAGCCGGATTATATCCTTGCATTGCATTCAGGATACATTCATAAGATGACTTGTACCGGGCAACATGTAAACCTGGTGAGTAAGTAATTGAATCTGTTGATGGTACATGCTCTGAAATTAAATATTTAGCAGGATAATACATTTTGGTGAAATAAGTCAGATACTGCATAAATTCCCAACCATCATTCCCTAATCCTTTATTATATTCTAAATAAGAAGTGGCGTCAAAACGTATTCCATCTGCATTATATTCACCAAAACACATACTCAGAACGGATAAAAAGAAATCTTTAATCCCATCTTGCCAGAATGCAAGATTCAATCCCCAGGGTGTTTCAAAAGAAGATAGATAACTACTAATTGTGGCATCATTAAAACTCAAAAAAGAATTATCATTGTTAGTTATGAAATTATAAACCACATCAAATATCACTGCGAGTCCCCTTTTATGACATTCATCTACAAGTTGTTTTAATTCGACAGGCTCACCATACGTAGATTCCGGCGTGAAGTAAAAAGTAGGATTGTAATCCAATGATCTATCGTCGCTGAATGTTTGAACCGGCAACAATGCAATTGCATTAAACCCCATGGACTTTACATAATCAAGTTTACAAATTGTATCCATAAAAGTTGCTTTCCGGTTTTCTCGTTCTAAACCATCATTTCTGCCACTAAATGAACCTACATGGAATTGATAAATTATCAAATTATCAAACTCAGGGGTAGTAAAAGGACTCCATTCAAAATCTTTATATTCGATAGCGTGAATAGTTGAATTTTCGGTATCTGGTTTAATCTTATCTCTTAATATCTTATCGCCAGTTGGATTCATCTCCCCATTATGTTGATGAATTATAGATTTATAGATTTCGTTCTTGCGTATATTGTTTATCACACTCTCCCAATATCCATATCCGATATTGGTCAAAACCGATTGATTTCCATGCCAGTTGTTAAATTCGCCAACCACATCTACCTGATTAGTCAACGGTGACCAAACTTTAAACAAAACAGAGTTAGTTCCAACAATTTTTGATTCCGGTGATTCCATAGCATAAAATTAAGTACGCGTTCGTGAATAATCTAATTCATTAACTCATTATATTATTGTAGCTATTGTATTGAAGAAAAGGAATAAGAAAAGAAACGGAATTAATTTTTACATTTGTGTATTCGAAATTGTGCACAAATTAGGAAAAGAGAGAAACTTTATAAAAAACAGTATTTAAGTAACAAAATAGTTATTCTCTTGTTTAATGAGAGGTGTTAATAATCAATTATTTAGGTTTTATTAAACAAAACAATTTATTGAATTAAGCTATTTGTATACTCACAAAATGTTCAGTAAAAAAGATTGTTTATATTATATAATATGATTATCCGCAAAAGTTCTTAAACCCTAAAAAAATATTTATGCTATTTTATGTCGGGTTTCCGGATTTAATTCAGAAAAAAGCGGATTATTAAATTTTCTTTTTATATTTGTATTCCGAATACATATCTGACACTGAATAGTTTTGGATTGGTTTTGGATTGGTTTTGGTTCCGTAGTTATTCCGATATATCAGTCACTTAACATTCATTTATTCGCACTATATATGCCATATATCTATAAAGGTATATGGCATATTTGTTGGAAACAAATGACTGAACTATCATAATCAAAACCAATTCTAAACCGATCCTAAAACGTTCCAAAACCAATTGAAAAATAATAGCTAAATGAGTTATAAACTTTACTCATGAGAATTAGAATCCAAATGGAGTAGAAGCTTGAATATGAAAATAATGAATTTTACTCCGTTACAAAGTCTTTTTGATTGGAAGACTTAGTGGATAATCATTTTTTCAAACGTTTCCGTCATTCTCTAAATTGGGGATACAAAAATTTAAACCTATTTTTTGAGGATTCAACAGGTTAAATGTATGAAATTATCAACTCAACAATTGATGAATAAATTATAAGTATCCTGTTTTTTACTATTTAATCAAGTATATTTGCAAAAAATCTACTTACGATGACAGTTAACTTTACTCTAAACTCAACTGCAAGTACATAAAGTTTGGCTGTTTAACAAACTTATGAATTCAGAAAATATACCTAAAATAAAAGACAGGTCAAAAAACTGTTTTATTGACATTGTGATCCATAAAAATCTTTTTGAAATGAGAATCATCCATACATTATTTTTACTTTTCGTTGTTTCCTTATTATTTGTGGAACAGGCTAATTCGATTATTCCTGTTGATTTAAAATGTAACTTTTGGAAAAACCCACTTGGGGTGGATGTGACAAATCCGGTTTTAGGTTGGACAATTAAAACAAATTTACGACAACGTGGAATTAAGCAGTCAGCATATCAGATATTAGTAGCTTCATCTTCCGAAAAATTAAAAAAAGGCAACGGAGATCTTTGGATTTCAGGTAAAATCACTTCTGAACAAATGGGACAGGTGGTTTATGCCGGAAAAACTTTACTGTCAAGCCAGGAATGCTGGTGGAAAGTAAAAATATGGAATGAACAGGGTAAACCTTCTGCATGGAGTGAGCCGGCACAATGGACCATGGGGGTATTAAATAACTCCGATTGGAAAGGGCAATGGATTTCGGCTGCCGGGGCGGAAAAATATGCCCACCAATATGCATCAGCACATTCGGATTTTAATTTGAAAAGAGATTTGAATGAGTTCAGAGTTTTCAAACCAAAACCTGAAGATACAAACTACTCTTCGTTGCTATTGCGTAAGGATTTTAAATCAAAAGCTGATTTAGTACGTGCTGTGATTCATGTTTGTGGACTTGGGCAGTACGAATTATCACTGAATGGAAGTAAAGTGGGTGATTATCTGCTTTCCCCGGGCTGGTCGGATTATCGAAAAACTGTACTGTATGACACGTATGACATTACAAACCAGATTAAGGCAGGTGAAAATGTCCTTGGACTGATGTTAAGCAATGGAATGTATAACATTCAGCCTGATTCAGTACGGTATGTAAAATTTCTCAATTCATACGGCCCTCTGAAAGTAATTGTACAATTGAGACTCGAATACGCTGATAGAACAGTTCAAACTATCGTTTCTGACAGTACCTGGCAAGTATCGCCGGGACCGGTGACCTATATGAACCAATATGGAGGTGAGGACTATGATGCCAGGCTAGAACCTCAGGGGTGGAAACAACCGGGATTCAGCAAGGATGACCGTTGGCGTAAAGCTCTTGTATGCGCGGGTCCCGGAGGAGATCTTAAAGGCCTTTCATGTTCAGCTCCTCCAATAAAAGCGATAGAAAGGATCATTCCGGTAAAAAAAACTAAAATCAATTCAACGACGTGGGTGTATGACCTTGGACAAAACACATCCCTGATGCCGGAAATTACATTAAGTGGACCAATAGGATCGATGGTTCGCATTATTCCTTCGGAACTGATAAAAGCGGATGGAACTGTCGACCGTTCATCGGCAACCCAGGATGGTGTCCGTCCGGCATGGTGGCAATACACTTTGGCTACCAAAGGCAGCAGAACGTGGTTTCCAACATTTTTTTATCAGGGTGCCCGCTATCTGCAAATAGAATTATTCGCTGCTAATGGTGAAACTGAATTGCCGATAGTGGAAAAACTGAATGGAATTGTAGTTCACACATCTGCTACTCCTATCGGAACGTTCTCATGTTCCAACGATCTTTTTAACCGGATATATTCGTTGGTTCGATGGGCTCAACGAAGCAACCTTGTTAGTGTAATTACCGATTGCCCCCATCGTGAAAAAATGCCCTGGCTGGAACAATATCATCTGAATGGGCCCTCATTACGTTACAATTATGACTTGCTTACTTTGTACAGCAAAAGCATGAACGATATGGCAAATAGTCAACAGGAGAATGGTTTTATACCGAATATAGCGCCCGAATTTTTCAATGCAGGGGGGTTGTCTGAATCAAACGGATTCAGGAATTCACCCGAATGGGGAAGCTCTTTTATAATAGTACCCTGGCAACAATACCTATTCTCAGGGGATGTGTCACTTATCAGCCGGTATTATGAACAGATGAAAAAATACATCACTTTTCTTGATGCTTCGGCTAAAGAGAACATTCTTAATATTGGGTTGGGCGATTGGTATGATATGGGTCCAAAAGAGCCGTGGGGGTCACAACTTACACCGATAGCATTTACTGCCACTGCGATCTATTTCTATGATTATCAGATTATGTCACAAATGGCAAAAGCAATAGGGAAAACTGATGATGCGGAACGTTTCGAACAGAAAGCAGAAGTCATACGCGGGTCATTTAATAAAGAATTTTATCATCCTGAAAATGGAACGTATTCCACAGGATCGAATACAACCTATGCCATGCCTTTATTTCTTAACATTGCAGAAACACAAAACCGCAAAGAATTAATAAACAAACTTGTTGATGACATTCGCAAAAACAGTAATTCATTCACATCGGGTGATGTAGGTTACCGGTTTCTATTAAAAGCATTAGCCATGGAGGGTTATTCGAACGTCATATTCGACATGAACAATCAATCAGAACGACCTGGCTACGGTTACCAGTTAAAAATGGGTGCAACTGCTCTTACCGAAAAATGGAATGCAGGAGTTGGTAGTTTTGGCTCACAGAATCACTTTATGCTGGGTCAGATTAACGAATGGTTCTTCCATGATTTGGCTGGGATTGGGGTGGAAGCCGATGGAGCTGGATTCAGAAAATCAATCATAAAACCTATGGTTGTAGGTGATCTCACATGGGTAAAAGGCACTTATCAAACAGTCAGTGGATTAATAACTTCAGAGTGGAAACGGGATAAAGATAAATTCACCCTTGATGTTTTTATTCCGGCTAATACTACCTCTACTATTTATATTCCGGCTAAAAATGAGAGTAATGTTACCGAAAGTGGGAAACTTACAAGAATGGCTCAAGGGGTTAAATTTATCAAATGGGAAAAGGGGTGTGCTGTTTTTGAAGTTGTTTCAGGTAACTATCATTTTGTATCAACCGACCGACAGTAAACCGGACAATTAACATCGTGATTTCAGAAAAAAAACGATCGAAAATCACCTTTAATGAAAGCTAAAATCTATATCTAGGCCAATCAAGTTCAATTTAGAACTTTATGAAGGATTGATTGGGTTAAATCCTTAAAATGCTGAATTAAGTCTGTTAATATCAAAACGGATTATTTCGGAAACGGATGTTTTTATGTACTTTTGCAAAAGTTTTTATTGACTTTGCCATAGAATTTTTGAAAATGTTCAACTATTCTTTCCTGATTTCAAATGAATACTACAGTAACATTTTTAATTTAATTCATTCATTACTACTATAATTCATGAATACTATTCAAATAAAAGATAAAAAATTCGTTTTATCAATACCGGAATCAGAAATTTTAGAAGCAGTTCGTAAAGTATCAGAAGATATTAACCGTGATGTAGCCGGTAAAAATCCACTGTTCATTTGTGTGCTGAATGGTGCATTTATGTTTGCGTCCGATTTAATGAAGAATGTCAATATTCCTTGTGAAATCACATTTATCAAACTGGCTTCTTACGAAGGATTATATACAACAGGAGCAGTAAAAGAAATTATAGGACTGAGTGAAAGTGTAGTAGGAAGGAATGTAGTTGTGGTTGAGGATATTGTTGATACAGGCATCACCATGGAACGGATTTTGAGTTCTTTACGGGCAAAAGGTGCCAATGAAATTCGGGTGGCAACATTCCTTCAAAAACCGGACGCATTACAACGTGATATTCAGATTG
>Ga0302203_1000196_pt1 | contig 26280 bp, 21 predicted proteins | sample II_Fen_E1_1_FD_194576 | JGI IMG/M metagenome (GOLD analysis project Ga0302203, IMG submission 194576) | Peat permafrost microbial communities from Stordalen Mire near Abisko, Sweden - II_Fen_E1_2 | ecosystem: Environmental > Terrestrial > Soil > Wetlands > Permafrost | place: Sweden: Abisko...
ACAGAGATCAAGAAACTGGTACCAACAGATATTCAATCGGTTTTCATTTCGTCTGTTACCGGACTTGGAATTTCAGAGTTGAAAGATTTAATATGGACTGAAATCAACAAAGAATCCAATAAAGTAGTAGAAATCACCCACCGTCCGATGGAAGTAACCTACCACGAAGTGGAAGAAGAAATTGAGGAAGAAGAGGAAGAGGAAGAAGACGACGATTTAAGCCAATACAAAGGAATCGGCTGGGATGAACTGTAAATAGTCAGTAGTGAAAAGTCGGTAGTATGATAACATACAATTTACTGAACAGATATAAAGAAATTGCCCATTTTTGCACGAGTCGACAAGGCGGTGTAAGCATGGGCAATTACGCATCATTCAATCTGAGTCCGTTTTCAGGTGATAAACCCGAAAATTATCTTGAGAACCAACATGTTTTATGTAACAAGCTGGGAATTGATTCAGAAAAACTAATAATTCCATTCCAAACCCACGGAACAGAAATCAGAGAGATTGATGAAAGGTTTTTCAATCTTTCAGCCAATGAGAAATCGCTATACTTAAACGGTGTCGATGCTATATTTACTCAACTTGAGGGAGTCTGTATCGGGGTTACCACGGCCGATTGTGTTCCCTTACTCTTTTTCGATCCGATAAAACAGGTAATTGCAGCCGCTCATGCCGGCTGGCGTGGCACATGTGCCCGAATTGCAGAAAAAACGGTACATGCACTCATTGACAAATACAATTGCCGTGCTGCCGACATTCAGGTTGTAATTGGTCCATCCATTTCCGTTGCAGTATATGAAGTAGGCAAAGAAGTGGTTGATAATTTCCATGCAGTCGGATTTGACATATCAAAAATCAGCGAGAACCGGGGTGATTCCATCTTTCTCGACCTCTGGAAAGCAAATCAACAATCGCTTATAAAAGCCGGTGTACTTGCTGAAAACATTGAAATAGCAGGAATTTGTACCTTTACAGAACACGAACGTTTCTTTTCAGCGCGTCGTTTGGGAATCAAATCAGGAAGGTTATTGAGTGGAATCATGCTGAAAAAAGAGATAACAGGATAATTTGAAGAAATGAAGATTGAAATTTCAACTAAAATCAGACAGGCTTGTCCACAATTAGCTTTGGCTACTATTATTTGCGAAGTAAAGAACTCGGCGACTTCGTTTGATTTTTGGCGTGAAATGGAAACCGAAATTCAACGAATAAAAGCAACTTACCCATTAGAAGAAATAAACAAACGCCCTGAAATAGCCGCAACACGTAAGATTTATAAACTCCTGGGAAAAGATCCTAATCGTTACCGTCCTTCAGCAGAAGCGTTATGCAGGAGAATACTTCGGGAAATAGCAATTTATAAAGTCAGTACGCTGGTCGATATTATCAACCTTGTTTCTATCCGAAGTGGGTTCTCCATCGGTGGTTTTGATTTGGAGAAAATTCAGGGAGATATACAACTTGGAGCAGGAACAGCCGAAGATGAATTTGAAGCGATAGGCAGAGGATTACTAAATGTAGAAGGACTACCACTTTATAGAGACGACGCAGGTGGAATTGGCACCCCAACTAGCGACAATGAGCGAACAAAAATATCGGACAATACCACACAACTTCTTATGGTCATCAATGGATACAGCGGCAAGGAAGGACTTCAGGAAGCCGTAAACCACGCTATCCAATTGCTCGAAAGATACGCCGAATTAAAGAGCTATAAGGTTGTTTGGATTGATTAATCACCTAAATCAGCCATCATTTTCTCCAATTCCTCATCCAAATCGTGCAATTGCTTTTTGCAGAATTCCATAAGTAGTGCCGCCCGCTTCACTTTTTCCGAAATTAAATCCATATTTACTTCTGAACTACTTTCAAGTTCGGCCAGAATTTGTTCCAGTTCTGTAATTGCCTCGGTGTATGTTAGTTTTTGTTTTGTCATAACACATTAATTAAAACGTAAAAAAAGAAAGAATCTAAAGAAAATTATTCTTCCGAAAAATGCACTAACACATGTCTGTAAGAGTTGAATATCTTCGATTTAGAACAAAATCCCAAATACACTTTATTATCATCAACAACTGGTAAATACCACGAATTTGTATCTTCAAAAATATCCATCACTTTTTCCATAGGCATTGTGGCATTCAATAAAGCCGGTGGAGATGTCATCAATTTGCTTACTTTAAAGCGATTATATAAATCCGGTCGAAACATAATATTACGCACTTCGTCTACCAACACTATACCACTCAGAACGTTAGTAACAGGGTGAACTACCGGAAATAAATTTCTTTTGGACTTAGATATATTTTTCACCAACTCACCTAACGTCATATCAGGATATAAAATTATAAAATCCGTTTCAATAAAATTCTCCATTTTAAGCATGGTAAGAATGGCTTTGTCTTTATGATGCGTCAGCAATTCGCCTTTCTGAGCCAGTCGCATGGCATACAAACTATGCGGTTCAAACAAAATAATTGTCAGATAAGAAACTACAGAAACAATCATCAACGTCATGAACAGATTATACCCGCCGGTAAGTTCAGCAATAAGAAAAATTCCGGTAAGTGGCGCATGCATTACCCCTGACATCAAGCCTGACATTCCTGCCAGGGCAAAGTTTTCAATAGGAATATGAAATCCTATCACATTCAATATTTTAGCAACAACAAAACCTGTCAGACAGCCTACAAATAAAGACGGAGCAAAAATACCTCCCACTCCACCCGATGCAGTGGTAGCAGCCGAAGCAAATATTTTAAAAATAACTATCAAACCCAGATAAACAATGATAACCCATGAACCGGTACCTAAGTTAAGAAAGAAACTCTGATTTAATACCGAAGCCGACTGTCCATTCAAAAGAGCTGCAATTGTATCGTAACCTTCGCCATAAAGCGGTGGAAAAATAAAAATTAGTAAACTGAGAATAGAACCACCTATAGCTAGTTTTGAATATGGATTTTTGTATTTTCTGAAAAATCCTTCAATTTTATTCATGCCACGGGTAAAATACAACGACACAAGTCCGCATATAATGCCTAAAAGAATTAAGTAGGGAATTCGTTCAATAGCAAAGGGTTCATATTTACTGAATTGAAATATAGCTTCACTCCCCGAAAAAAAATAAGACAATGATGTGGCTGTAACCGAAGATATTAAAAGAGGCGCAATTGCCGTGAGAGTCATATCAAGCATCAACACTTCGAGGGTAAACATTAAACCGGCAATAGGTGCTTTAAAAATGCCACCTATGGCTCCTGCAGCTCCACAACCCACCAATAACATCAAAGTTTTCTGATCCATTTTGAAGAAATTCCCCAAATTGGAACCAATAGCAGAGCCGGTGAGTACAATAGGTGCTTCAGCCCCTACCGATCCACCGAAGCCGATAGTTATTGAACTTCCCACCATCGACGTCCATACATTATGAAGTTTAAGAATACTTTTTCGTTGGGAGATGGCGTAAAGTATACGGGTAACACCATGACTGATATTATCTTTTACAATGTACCGAACGAACAATGAAGTAATAAAAATACCAACAACAGGAAAAAGTAAATACCAGTAATTTACATCTTGTCGGCTAAAATGACTTGTAAGTAAGAGTTGGATTAAGTGGATTGATTTTTTCAGAAGAAAAGAAGCGATAGCAGCAAAGACACCGACTATAAAACTTAATATTAATATAAAGTGTCGCTGCTTTATATGTGCTTCGCGCCATGCAAGCATTTTCAAATACCAATTCTTAGTTTCCATACCTTTATAAAAAAACTCTAACAACCTTTCAAAAAACTTTCAACAAAGATATATAAATTAGCTTCTAAATCAAATTTCTGACAACTTAAATATTATTTCAGGCATTTATATAAGCAGACAAACAGCTACTATTATCAGTAATCCATTCTTTCTCATATACGAGTACAAATGATATATAATTATGAAGTCAGTTTTACATTTGCAATATTAACCGATATTCAAAACAAAAAGCTGATAAACAACAACCGTCATGAGAAGTAGCATCGGTAAATAACAAAAAAAGGACTAACTAACATAAAGTTAATTAGTCCTTTTCTGAGGACCCGAAGCGGGACTGCTTCAATACATAAAAAGTGATTTTTTAGTATCACAAATAATTTAACGACAAAAACTCAGCAACCCAAAAAACTCAGGGCAATGGAAATCAGGCGATTTTGTTGAAATCGGATTCCAACTCACATAATGCGGAGTTGATGTTCCATCAGCACATTTATAGAAATTTCCCAACAAAATATCCGGGAGCTCATTCGGATTAATTTCAAGTATTTCAAATGGTATCCTGACTGTCAGTTCCCAGCAACTAGTACCTTCCTTCTCTGAAAAAGGTTGACTATAAAGAGATGAAAAACGTTCAATTTGCTTCATCTGATTTTCTGAAAATGGAACAATATCTGCATTACGTCCCCTTCGGGTTGTTGCAACACAAGACCCAATACAATTAAACTCAAAATTCATGTAAGTATCACCTTGTGGTTTTTTGCAGAAAAATTCAACACAACTATCTTCCCATACAGGTTCCCGGTCATTAATATATAAAGCCCTAATGTTTGTTTCTTTTATTTGAAACTTTATATACAATGCACTTTCTGAACGAGCTATTAAAAATTTAGAATCAGGACAATAAGAAAACTCCAAAGGCCAATTGACATTATCGATAAAATGATATTCTTTCTCAATACTTAGAACCTTTGATGCACCATGTGCATCGGCGTTATTTAAAGCTTGTAAATACTGGATATTAATTGCATTCATGAAAAACACCTTATTTGTAATGATATTGAAATCTAAATAAATAATAATCAAAGCTTATTAAGCCATTCCTTTCACAATATCAATAATCTGTTGTGCTAATTCGTAAGCAGATTTCATTGTTGGAGCCTCGGAATATATTCTAATGATTGGTTCTGTGTTTGATTTACGAAGGTGTACCCATTTATCCGGCCAGTCAATCTTCACTCCATCAATAGTGTTGATGTCCAAATCGCGGAATTTATTGGCAATTTTATCAAGTATTGCATCAACATTCGTTTGGGGTGTTAGCTCAATCTTTTGCTTAGCCATAAAGTAAGTTGGGTATGAAGCGCGTAGCTCACTTGTTTTCTTACCTGATTTTGCAAGTTGTGTCAGAAATAAGGCAATACCAACTAATGCATCGCGTCCGTAGTGACTAGCCGGATAGATAATTCCTCCATTACCTTCACCACCAATAACAGCATGAGTCGCTTTCATTTTGGCAACAACATTTACTTCACCGACTGCTGCCGCTTCGTATTTTTGGTTGTGATTACGTGTTACATCTCTCAATCCACGGGTAGAACTCAGGTTTGAAACGGTGTTTCCAGGAGTTTTTGACAGCACATAGTCGGCAATAGATACCAAAGTATATTCTTCTCCGAACATTTCACCATCTTCACAAATAATAGCTAACCGATCTACATCCGGATCAACCACAAAACCGACATCTGCTTTGCCTTGTTTTAAAACCGAAGCTATTTCGGTCAAATGCTCAGGAAGCGGTTCCGGATTGTGAGGAAACTGACCGTTTGGCTCGCAATATAACTTTTCAACTTGTTTCACACCAAGTGCTTGAAGTAATTCGGGAATAACAATGCCACCAACAGAGTTTACACAATCAATTGCCACTCTGAAGTTAGCTTTACGAATAGCATCTACATCTACCAATTCCAAAGCTAGAACAGAGTCAATGTGTTTTTTTGAAAATGAATTGTCGAATGTTTCTTTGCCCAAATGATCTACTTCGGAAAAAGAGAAAGATTCATTTGCTGCAATTTTCAAAATTGACTCCCCTTCGGCAGCATTTAAAAATTCCCCTTTTTCATTTAAAAGCTTCAACGCATTCCATTGTTTTGGATTATGACTAGCAGTGAGAATTATTCCTCCTGCGGCATCAGTCATTACTACAGCCAGTTCTGTAGTAGGTGTAGTTGCTAATCCAATATTTATCACATCGAATCCCATGCCCATAAGTGTTCCAATAACTATATTTGAAACCATTTCACCCGAGATACGTGCATCGCGACCAACAACAATTTTTTTCATTGCATTATTTTGACCTATAAATGTAGCATAGGCCGAGGTGAACTTTACAATATCAAGCGGGCTCAAACCTTCACCACTTTTACCGCCGATTGTACCACGAATTCCCGAAATTGACTTGATAAGTGTCATATCTGTTTTTATTTTTTAAAAGTTCAACGATTTTGATTAAATTTCAGTTTCAGTTCCCAATTCCATGCGCTGCGCAAAGTATCTTCAACTGTTTCAGCGGCTATCCAACCAAGGACTTCATTGGCATAGGTTGGATCAGCCCATACCTGTTCTATATCACCTTCACGACGACCTACAACTTTATAGGGAACCTTTACCCCTGTTACTTGTTCAAAAGTTTTTATAATCTCAAGAACCGACAGACCACGACCTGTTCCTAAATTAAATGTTTCTATTGAAGATTTACTTTGAACATCTAGAATTCTCCGAACAGCAAGAACATGTGCTCTTGCCAAATCAACAACATTTATATAATCACGTATGCAAGAACCATCAGGTGTATTGTAATCATCTCCATACACCTGCAATTGTTTGCGCAGTCCAGCAGCTGTTTGGGTAACAAATGGAAGTAAATTATTGGGAATGCCGTTTGGTAATTCACCAATTTCAGCGGAAGGATGAGCGCCTATCGGATTGAAATAGCGCAAAATAATCCCTTTATAATTCTGATTGGCATAAATGGTGTCTTTGATTATTTCTTCGCCGACTTTCTTTGTATTTCCATATGGAGAAAGTGGTTGCTTGACAGGAGCTGCCTCTGTTACCGGTAATATATCGGGCTGGCCATAAACTGTGCAAGACGAAGAGAAAACTATGCTCCTTACATCGTTTTTAAGCATTAATTGTAAGATATTCATCAGAGACCCCAAGTTATTTCGATAGTATAGCAATGGCTTTTCAACCGATTCACCTACTGCTTTACTTGCCGCAAAATGTATTATTGCTTTGATATTATTCTGTTTATCCTTGTTGCATTTCTCAAAAAATTTGTCCATTGCCAAATAATCAGCACAATCAATATTCTCGAAAACCGGTCGGATACCGGTAATTTTCTCAATCCTATCTAAAACCTGAATGTTTGAATTAGACAGGTTGTCAACAATAATAACTTCATAGCCTGAATTCTGTAATTCAACAACTGTATGAGAACCTATATAACCGGTTCCACCCGTAACTAAAATTTTTGCCATACTTTATTCTTATGAAAATAATTTTGAAGGGTAGATTCCCTGATTAACAAGATCTTTAATATCTTTGACTGTTTGTGGACGATCCTCAGCGTATGTTACACCAAACCATTTAGAAGGTGTACCCAATACTTTACAAGTAACTTTCCCCTGAACAATCAGGTTGTTCACAGCTAGCGGGATATAAAATTCCGATTTGAGTTTCTGACCATTTTCAACTAAAAACTCTTTGAAAAACTCCATTGAATAATCGAAGTAATCCGGAGTAAAACCCCACATATTCATCGATACCGGTGTATTATGATCAATTGTTACACTATCACCGGTTTCTGTCAGATAGACAATTTCACCTTCTCTTTCTTCAATATGAGTACGCTCTACCACATTTTTCAGGAAACCATTTTCATCAACCTCGCAAACTCCACGACTTACAGCACCACTTTCCGACAAGGTATTTCCAACCCGATAACCTATCATACAGTATTCATTCTGTTTTCCCTCCATCCTTTTTAGAAAATCAGCCAGGATTGTAAAAGATTCCTGACCATAAAAGTCATCGGCATTAATCACGGCAAACGGTTCTTTAATTATATCTTTACCCATTAATACTGCATGATTGGTTCCCCATGGTTTTTCGCGTTCAGAAATGTAATTATAACCTTCGGGAACCTTATTGACCTCCTGAAAAACAATATCAGTCTCAATTATATTTTTATATTTATCTAAAACAATCTCTCTGAAATCATTCTCGAAGTTTTCACGAATGACGAAAACGATTTTACCAAATCCGGCTTTTATGGAGTCATAAATTGAATAATCCATAATAGTTTCACCATTGGGTCCCAGACCATCTAATTGTTTTAATCCTCCGTAGCGGCTTCCCATGCCGGCAGCCAAAATAAATAATGTTGGTTTCATTTTTGTATTTTTGTAGTAAAGCTATGTGACTTTACTTTTATCTCAAATTTCTTTTTATTAAACAATCTTATACTCAACAAATGCTTCGATAGCTTCGTAAGAGGCAAGACCTAATTTGTTGTACAATTGGGCCGTTGCCTGATTGCGTTCCTCGGCACGTTGCCAAAATAATCGCTCATCATTGCCCAGAAATGGAGCACTCTCCATTTGAGACTGATGCTTAAGAATAGAATGTCTCTTTTTACGAAGTTGCTCGGGACTGATAGGCACTGCCATTTCAATATGATCTATTTCCCATTCTGCCCATGCTCCACGGTACATCCAAATGCGGCATTCTTTCATCCATAGTGTGGTTTTTAATTCATGGATGGCAGCTAAGGCGGCGTTTAGACAAACTTTATGCGTCCCATGTGGATCAGCCAAATCTCCGGCAACAAATATTTGTTGAGGCTGAACATCTTCCAACAATGGAATTATCTTTAGAATGTCTTTATCCGAAAGTTCTCCTTTCTGGACTTTGCCGGTTTCGTAAAAAGGTAGATCAAGGAAATGAACATTATCCGGATTAACTCCCATAAAGCGACAAGCTGTACGGGCTTCTTCCCTACGAATCCGGGCTTTTATATAAAGAACATCGGCTGTATCGATATCTCCCGCTTGTTTGTCATTATTCAAAAAGTGGAGAATTTCGGCATATTTCGCCCTAACTACCTCGTTTTTTGTGTCAAAACGATCAATTACATCTTGCATCAATGAAATGTATCGAATAACTTCTTCATCGCCAACAGCTATGCTTCCCGAGGTCTGGTAAGCCACATGTACCTCGTGATGTTGGTCAACAAGGCGTTGTAAAGTGCCACCCATTGAAATCACATCGTCATCAGGGTGCGGACTGAAAACCACTATCCGCTTTGGATACGGATTGGCTCTTTCAGGTCTATTCGTATCGTCAGCATTGGGTTTGCCTCCCGGCCAACCGGTTATGGTGTGTTGTAAATCATTGAAAATTTTGATATTTACATTGTATGCTGAACTATACAATGCCAGTAATTCATCTAGTCCATGTTGATTATAATCTTTATTCGTCAGTTTAAGAATTGGTTTGTTTGTTTCGTTACAAAGCCATACAATAGCTCGACGAATGAGCATATCTGTCCATTCACAGGGACCAACCAGCCAAGGATGACTTATGCGAGTCAGTTGTTGCGCAGCATTTAAATCAATTGCTGCCATAGCATTCTTATGTAACTGCAGAAACGATGCTGGTACGCTATCATCTGTTTTTCCTTCAATTACATCTTTCAGAATAGCTGATTTGTTTTCTCCCCATGCCAACAGAATAACCTGTTTTGCATTAAGCAAGGTTGAAAGTCCCATGGTTACAGCACTTGTTGGTACTTCGGAGATGGAACTGTAATATCGCTTCAGATCCCGTTGAGACTCATTGTCAAGGAGCATGAGACGGGTTAATGTGCTTATCTGGGAACCCGGTTCATTATAGGCGATATTTCCAACTAAACCAACACTTACCAACACTAAATCCAATCCATCGTATTGATCAATCAGTTCTTCGTAACGGCGGCAAAAGTCATACACGTTGCTACGATTGACACTTGTATCCGGTGTAAAGAAATTTTCGGGTTTAAAATCAACTTTGTCAAGCAAATATGTACGCAGAAGTTTCGCATTGGAATGCCGTTCGTCTTGATTGACAGGAAAGAACTCAGATACATTAAAAACAACTACATCAGCAAAACTCAAGTCTTCTTCCTGGTGCATTCTTACCAATTCGTCATAAACGCCCAGTGGCGAAAAACCACCCGATAATCCGAGAACACAACGTTCTCCATGATTCTCTTTATCACGAATTAGTGTTGCTACTTTTTGAGCAATAGCATACGCACCTTCGTTGGTGTCGGTATATATATTTGTACGTAGTTTTTCATATCGGGTTTGACGTAGACTTTCAATCATGTCGTTCGAACGATAATAACGTTCGGGAGTGCGTTCTAAGGTGATTTTAGAACTTAAATCATATTGCATTTTTTCATTATTTTAAAATTAGTAACCTGAAAACCGAAGTAGTAGACTATAATCCTTCAATTTCCTTAAAATACCGATAAGTACCGACCTTTAACTCTTGGGTTGCAGATTCATCACAGACAATTATTCCTCTTTGGTGCAATTGCAATGCTGTTATGGTCCACATTTGATTAATTGAGCCTTCAACTGCCTGTTGTAAAGCATATGCTTTATTATGACCATTTACAATAATCAATACTTCTTTAGCATCCATCACTGTACCCACACCTACGGTTAGTGCAGTTTTGGGAACCAGATTCACATCATTTTCGAAAAAGCGCGAATTGGCAATGATGGTATCTTGCGTTAGTGTTTTCGTTCGGGTACGAGAATGCAAAGATGATCCCGGTTCATTGAAAGCAATGTGACCATCGGCACCTATTCCCCCTAAAAATAAATGAATTCCACCGACTGATTTAATCTTATTCTCATAGGCTTCACATTCTGCATCTAAATCAGGTGCATTACCATTTAATATATTTGCATTCTCAGGCAGAATATCAATATGAGCAAAAAAATTATCCCACATAAAGCTGTAATAACTTTGCACATGTTCTTTTGGAATACCGACATATTCGTCCATATTGAAAGTGACAACATGTTTGAACGAAACTTGCCCTTCCTGGTATAGCTCTATGAGTTTTTTATAGGTTCCGAGTGGAGTTGATCCGGTTGGCAAACCCAAAACAAAAGGGCAATCTGCACTTGGAGAAAATTCATTGATTCTGGCAGCTATATAATTTGCTACCCAAGTTGATATGCCTGAATAATCAGGTTCTATAATTAATCTCATAATTTTGTTTGATAAATAATTTAAAGAATGTTCTGTCTAACTACGCTAATCTTACAGTTTGGTGGAACATTATAACTTAATGTAAATTTTCTTTTTGTACAACACATTTCCAATCATCCAGCTGATGCCTACAAACAACAGTGCATAAACTAAAGAACCAAAATAATCACCAAAAATCGGAGCGAGCCATTCTTCATTAACATAGCTGTAGACCGAAACCAATTTCCCCTGACTCGTAAAAACGATATTCCCAATCAAGATATTCATCAAATAGGCAGCAACATAAATAAACATAGGATTTACGCCAAACGATTCGAAAAACACGCTCCAGCTTTTATTTCCTTTTATGTCGACAAACCAGATTAGCACTCCCAAAAGCAGTGCGGCCAGTCCGCTTGTTGCCAACACATAAGTTGAACTCCATATTTTTTTATTGATAGGGAAACCATAACTGAGCAGGAAGCCTAGAAACATAATAATGGTTCCAAAAAGAAATATTTTTTGAATTCGCAGGTTATTATCTTTTGTTTCGGCAATCATTTTGCCGGCCAAAAAGCCTAGCAAAACGTGAGCAATGCTTGGTAAAACACCTATTACTCCTTCTGGGTCAAAATGAATAATGCTCCCATCGATAAGTCCTTCGGAGTACATGTGCGAAGCTCCCAACACAAAGCGGTCAATAATAGCTACAATGCTGTCGTTTGTTTCGAAGAAACTATTGGTTGAAGCTATCATAATCCAATAAGCAAGTAGAATAAACCCAATCAACCAGGGTATTCGTTTTGGATTTACCAGTAAAACAATGAGCGAGCCAAAGAAAGATACCAGCGCCAATCGTTGTAATACGCCCAAAATTCGTACATTTTCAAAATCAGTAGTAGCTTGCCATAATTTATCAGCAAAAGATAAACTTGAGCTGTGAAGTTCATTGAAAGTTCCGTACGAATGTCCAAGCCAATTTAGAGCCAAGCCAATAAAAAACAGTAACACCGACCGACGAAGCAATTTGGTAAACGTTTGTCGGGTGAATTTAAAATCGAATTTTTTATACGAAAGAAACATGGATGCACCCATGATAAAGATAAAAAATGGAAAAACCAAGTCGGTTGGAGTTATTCCATTCCAAAGTGAATGTTCAAGCGGAACATAAATGCAATGTTCACTACCGGGATTATTCACTAATATCATTCCTGCAATGGTAATACCACGCATTACGTCCAAGGATAGTAATCGAGAATTTATTTGTTTCATATAAGTGCTGATTAGCGCAATACTTTAAGAATAATAGTTTCCATAACACCGTATCCGGTTAAATTCGGATGAACTCCATCTTCAGAGTATTTTTGGTCTAGACCTCCATTTTTATCTACTAAAAAACTATAGTAGTCCACGTAAACAATTCTATTTTTAAATGCATAATCCCGAATCATTCCGTTCAAAGTAACAATATCCTGAGCTGGTTTCAAAGTTTCGTTCCACCAGAAATGATCAGCGGGCAATACTGAGCTAAGAATGGGCCTAATGTGATTCATTTTAGCCAGTTCACACATCGAAATAATATTTTGAAGAATATGTTCCAATGTTATAGTGCCGTTATTTTGTGCAATATCATTTGTTCCGGCATTAATGACAACAGTCTTAGGTTTAAGCAGAATAACATCTGATCGAAAACGGATTAACATCTCTGCGCTGGTTTGTCCACTTATGCCTCGACCAATGAAATCATGAGCTTTGAAAAAATCCGGCTGGTCTCTCACCCAACCTTCAGTAATTGAATTGCCCATAAAAATAACTTTTGGTGGTGCAATTTCCTGTTTGTTGCTCGCCTCATACCGGAAAAATTTTGCCCAGTCTTTAATTCTTTCTTCTTGTTGACGCTTGAGAAGAAATTTTTCTTCGGCTTTTTGATATTGAGCAGAATCCATTTTGAGCACCAACGAGTCTTTTGATTGTGCATTTAACCCAACTGCCAGAAATGTACTTAGTATGATAATTGATAATCGTTTCATTATTTTAAAATTAAATGGTTGTTATTTTTCAAAATGTTATTTTAAAATTGGCAATACCCGGAAGATGATCTGACAATTTCGATGACCGATCCACAAAAGCATCAACTACCTTAACTTTCTGGGGATTATCGTATAAAATGTAATCGATTTTTTCCTCTGGATTTTTTGCCGGAAAAGTAAACTCAAGTGGAAGTGCATCTTTCCAATTTGGGAGGTATTTAGCAACTTCGCCTTCTAAAGGAGTAGTATTAAAATCTCCGGCAAGGATATAAATACCCTTTTTATTTTTAAAATGGTCCTTGATGGCAGTCATTTCTACTTTTCTTTTGTCGGCAGTTAAATCAAGATGCGTACAGGCAAAAATGAGCTGCCGGTTATCAGGCAAATCAATAGTGGAAATCAGTAGGGCTCGGTCTTCGCCCCGGGGATCCGGATTAGGGAGCATCACACGTTCAGATGCGATTATGGGATATTTAGAAAGTATTCCGATGCCATAATATCCATTGCTGAATTCAATTGTTTTGCCGTAAATTCCAAATAACCCTGTATAAAAGGCCAATGTACTTATAAAATCTTTGCCATTTTGAAGCGGAGCAAGTTCCCTGTTTGTTTTGGAATCAACCTCTTGTAAAGCCACGATATCGGGATTAATCTTCCGGATGTAAGCAGCCAAACTTTCAAGCGATGCCAATTCTCCGAAACGTAAATTGTAAGTCATCACCCTAAAAGGTAAAGCTGTTTGAGCAGTAACGGATAAAGACACTGCGAATATGAATAAAAAAATAAATTTCTTCATGAAATAACCTAGTTGTTAAACAGTTAACCGAAATATCAGTAAAAGTATTTCTTTTTAAAAGTTTGAATTCTTTACTAAAATAACTCCGTATGAATCAACTTCATTTTTGCCAATTGATTCAACATCAATTCTGTAATTCCCAGTCTTTGAAAAGCATTTCTCAGGCAATGAAAGTTCTATTTGGGGCTGATGAGAAAATAATAGGAAGGGTTTGTCATAACCCTTTTCGTAAATTAAAGAATCGTCTCTAAATATATCAATTTTCTTTATTGAAATTTCAGCTGAACCGTACATGTATTTGATAATTAGCAAATTGCTTAAACTATCAGAAAGCATTTCTGGACGAATAGCTAAACTGATTATTTTTGTTGGAGATTTCCTTAATAATTCAGGATCCCAAAAACCAACAGTATCATTAACTATTGAAACAGTTGGGCTTAATAATGAGTCCTTAAAGCATGTTCTGAGTAAAATATTATTCGGATTACTTGCTATCGATTTTACATTTTCATCATTGAGTAAAATACTTGAATTTTTTGTCGGAATGGTACTATCGTTCGTGAATACAATTTTTGAATTAGTCAGTGTTTTAAAGTATTGCATTTTTCCACTCACAATTTTAACCTCGGGAGGAGGCACTCTAAAATGAATTCCCATTGAGAATAATCTATCGTAATGACTTTTGTTTAATCTTTCCTCAAAATCACTAAAAGTTGATTTGTTTCCTGACCAGGCCAATTCCGATAATGCACAAAGACGAGGATATAATTGATATTCAGTTTGGTAAGCTGGCTTATCTAAATATTCCGACCATAAATTGCCTTGTATTCCTAAAACAAATCTATTGGCTAAAGAATCTGTTGGAAGTTTAAATGAATAAAGACGTTCCAAAGGTATAATCGAAGCCCAATTGTGTCCTCTTTCACCAATCCCCTGAGTCATATCGAGATAGAAATAGCTTGCGGGACTTATAATGACCGGATGATGTTTTTGAACCGATGCTTCAACTTCATCACTTGAAGTCCAAACCATTACAGCCGTCTTTTTATCCAATGTTGAGTTTTCTAATATTTCGTTCCAACCCATCATTAATTTTCCATGTTTTTCTACGATTTTTTCAATTTTGGAAATAAAATAATTCTGCAATTCAGTTGGTTTTGTATAGTGATTTTCGTCCATTCGCTTTTTACAAAAACTGCAATGCTCCCAAGCTTTAAAATTAACTTCATCACCTCCAATATGAATGTATTTCATCGGGAAAATGGTCGCAACTTCTCCAATAATTGTGTCTAACATTTCAAAATTATAATCTTTGCCTGCACACCAAACATTATTGCTCACTCCTTGCACACTTTTAGTTGTATCATTGCCATCGCAAAGAATTTCAGGATAAGATACAGCAACTGATTTACTATGACCCGGAACATCAATTTCGGGTAAAATTTGGATGTTTCGCTCTGCGGCATATTGAACCAATTCTTTTAGTTCGGATTGCGTGTAAAAACCTCCATATCTTTTATTCCCGGAACCATGAGCCGGTTGAAGTGCTTCGTTTGGACCACGCCAGGCACCAACTTTAGTTAGTTTTGGATACGCTTTTATCTCAATTCTCCAACCTTCGTCATCAGTAAGGTGAAGGTGAAACACATTAAGCTTATGAACTGCCATCCAGTTAATGTATTTTTTTAGATAGTTTATATCATAAAATTGACGAGACACATCCAACATTGCACCGCGCCAGGAATATGTGGGCTTATCCTCAATTTGAATATTCCGGATTCTCCAGACTTTGCTTTTTACAACCTTATTGCCATAAATCTCAGAAGGCAATAATTGCAGCAAAGTTTGAAAAGCATTAAAAAAACCTGAAGAATCAGCAGCTGTAATTTCAATTTCCTTTGTTCTTACGTCCAATTTATATGCTTCATGAGCAAAACTCTCAGACGGCTTAGCTAATTTAAGATATATCTTAGAACTCTCATTTGCTTTTAGAACTGTAAAATCAAAACCAGTGGCTGGTTGAAGTAGTTTTTTAAGCAATTTAGCTTCATTTGTAAGAGAAATAGTGGAAATATTTATTGAAGTCTTATTTGTTAATGTAAAATTTCCTTTTAATATTTTCAGTTCTTTGGGTTGGGGAATCAGGCATATATTTGAAGAATAGGATATTCCTGTAAATACTAATAAAATACACAGTATTTTAAATTTCATTTTCAGTCGTTGATAAATATTTGTACTAAAATTTAATTGTTTCACTTGAAAGAGTTTCTTCTATTATTTAGGATCAACCCAATTTACTCCTAATGATTTTAGATATTTTTTATGCGGTTCAAGCCTCGTATTGAATGAGTATAAACTTTTACTAGTTGACCAATTGACTTCAGATAAGGCTTGAATACGAGGGAATATTAACGATTCCAAAACTTTTTCTGAAGGGATTCGTTCTGTCCAAACGCAGCCTTGAAATCCAATAACTTTGCTACTCACATTAGGTGGATATGCCTTTGTTATATCATATTCTAGCAGCTTTGATAATTGAGCTTGAGAATTTTCGCTACCACTAAAGTAAAACAAATCCCAATTGGCGTAAATAATATCATTACCGTTTGCTGCTGCTATTGTTGGTGCAGTCGTCATCCAATCGCGCCAATACATAATTTTGAGCTTGGAATTAAAACTTAAAGTTGTTCCATGGTCTGGCTCAACAGTTACATCATCCCATGCCACAACGGTTTTTCCTTTAGCTTCCAAATGAGTTTGTAAATTTTTTACAAAAAAACTTTGAAGAGCAGTGGTATCCGATATGTTATGTAAAGTCATGTAGTTTTTACAATCATTTGATACACCCCAAGTTGTTTTGACGACTTCATCTGCTCCAATGTGTACATAATTTGAAGGAAACAGGGGCGTAACTTCATCCCAAATTTGATAGACAAAATCATTTACATTTTGACTACACGGACAAATTGGGTATGAATAAGAACCATTCATTCCAAATACTCCAGTACAAGAAAGCATTGGGTAAGCCTCAATAGCGGCTGTCATGTGACCTGGCATATCAATTTCAGGTATAATCTCTATAAAATGATTCTTTGCATAGGAAACAATATCAGCAATATCAGTTTGGGTATAATATCCACCATACATAGTTCTACCATTGACTTTTTTTAGGAATCGGGGATTAATGGCATAATTTGGATCACCTGACCCCGATGACCAAATGGAATCGTCAGAATCTAAATACCGCCACGAACCCACTGAATTTAGCAACGGAAATGACTTGCTTTCAATTCGCCATCCTTGATCATCAGTGAAATGTATGTGAAACTTATTATATTTGTAATATGCCAACCAATCAATTATTTTCATTAAATACTCTTTTGTAAACATGTGACGCGAAACATCAAGGTGGAAAGCTCTCCACGAATATTTAGGTTCATCAGACACGGTAAGAAAGTGTAAATCAAGCGAAGCTTGTTTCAAACCATTTGATACATTCCATAGATATTGCTTTAGTGATTGGACGGCACAGTATGCTCCTGCTTCATCTCCTGCTTTGAGCAATATACCATTAGAATCTATTAAAATAGAATAGGCTTCATGTTTTAAAGTATTATCTTGCATTAATTGGAAATTGATTTTTCCTGAAATACTTGATTCTGATGTTTGAAATGTATTTAATGTATTACTTATAACATTTTTTGCAGCTAGATTGGCAGTACTAAAAAAACTGTTTGTTACAAAAACAAGATCTTGATTTAAAAGAAGTTTACCATCAGGTAAATCAATAGACTTTGGTAATGGTATAATTCCATGTGTTGTTAAATGAGGAGTAACATTAGTTGTGTTTGTCGCTCCACAGGACACTAAAAGCAAAATAAATATTAAGACTTTGTTTTTAATCCAGTTTTGAGTTTTCATATTAAATGTGTGTTTTACTGGTATCAGAAAAAAGATCCTGTTCTTTTGATTGAACAGGAACTTTTTTATATATATTAATAACCTGGATTTTGGGTGAGGTTTGAATTTCTATCACGCTCATTTTGAGGTATTGGACATAATTCCTTTTCTTTTGTTGCATTATAATTTATCAGAATAGGATCGCTTGGAATACCGTCATTGCAGGTATATTTGTATTCTTTCAGATTATTCATCGTTGAAATAAAAACGTTATTACGAACTAAATCGTCGAAACGATGACCTTCAAATGCAAGTTCCATTCTTCTCTCGTCAAGAATTTTAGTTCTCATATCTTCTTTTGTGGTCGAAGAAATATTAGGTAATCCAACTCGATTACGAATAAGATTTACATTTGTGATTGCTTCACTCAAAGCATTAGTTTCATTTAGAGCTTCGGCTTTAAGTAATATGATATCAGCGAGTCTCAACAAATAGTAATGATCGCCACCGTTCCACCCGTTTGGGTGCTTTTCTTTGAAGTCATAAGGAACAGTAGTTGCTGGGTCATTGCAAGGGTTCCAGTTTTCATCTGCATACAAATTATCTGTTCTGAAAAGGATATTTGCATTTTTTCGAGTTATATCATTTTGAGAATTATATAAATTTACCAGGTCTTTTGATGGTACACAGTAATTTTGGAAACCATCTCCAACTTCATTAATCAAAGCAGTTCCCCAATTGGAAGTAATCCAATTTGGGTCGGTTTTGAATGCTATTTCGAGAATAGACTCATCATTCATATAATGATCACCATCAAAAAGGCTTGCATAATTAGGCATTAAAGTGTAACCAGCCGGACTGTTTATAACAGCATTACAATAGCTAATAACTTTTGAATAGTCGCGATCAGCTCTTTGAGCCCAAATTTTTGCCATCAAAGCATTAGCAGCACCTTTTGTGGCTTTTACTTTGTTTACTGTATTGTCATCCGAATAAGAATCAGGTAGATTAGCTATTGCAACTTCCAAATCTTTCACAATCTGATCATAGACCTCTTTTTCAGAAGAACGTGGAAGATTTGTTTTATTTGGGTCAGTGCTATTTGAGTGTAATTCGAGAGGGACACCACCAAACGTTTTTACAAGTTGATAGTAATGAAATGCACGTAGAAAACTTGCCTGACCTATAATGTTTTGTCTATTGTTATTCTTATCCATTTCCGGATCAGTTACATTATTTACTTTATCAAGAATAATGTTACAACGACCTATTCCCAAATACAATTGTGCCCAATCGAATTCCATACGTGTATTCCCTGCCTGAATAGTTAAGTTATCATAAGGCGTAGTAGCTATATCTTGACCACCACCAGCATAGGCATTGTCAGAGCGCATGTCGCCCAGTAAAATAAAATCCCACTGATAATATTCTTGGTAAAAGGCATTGTATACACCTACAATTGCATTATTCAGGTCTTTGACAGTGTTATATGCATTACCACTATTTGTATTTGTTGTTGGGCTTAAATTAAGAAAATCCTTACTACAAGAATTTGCAAATGCAATAAACAACGTTAAGCTCAATATTCTTACTATATAATTTAATTTTTTCATATTTATTTGAATTTAAGGGATTAAAAATTGACATTAAGGCCAAATATGAAGCTTCGGGATTGAGGATATGATCCAAAATCAACTCCTTGAGAAAGACCAACTCCATAAGCACTTACTTCGGGATCATAACCACTGTATTTAGTAAATGTCAAGAGATTCTCAGCGGTAACATAAATGTGTAGTTTTTCAACTTTCAACATGTTGCTAATAAACTTTGGTAAATCGTAACCAAGTGTGGTTGATTTTAATCGCAAGTAAGAACCATCTTCGATATACCGTGATGATACATCAGAGTTGTGATTCAAATTGCCTGGATCAGATTTAGGCATGTTGGTAATATCTCCCGGTTTTTCCCAACGGGATAAAACTGTAGATAATTGGTTTACAGGATAATACATTCCTTCTGTTACAATGCGGCTTGCATTTAAAATTTGATTTCCTTGAACACCCTGAAAAAAGAAAGAGAAGGTAAATCCTTTGTAGTTGAAGCTATTTGTTAATCCATAAGTGAAATCAGGACTGGCATGTCCAATAATGGTTTTATCCCCATCGCTTAAATCTCCAGAATTATCTAAGTCTTTGTATTTCATGTTTCCAGTCTGAGGATTAACACCTTCTGAAACATATCCATAGAATGTGCCTAAAGGTTGACCAACTTCTGCAATAGTTGAAGCTGATCGATTATCAATAAATCCACCCAAAATTGGCACTCCTTGTTCTAGCTTAGTAATTTTACTACGGTTGAATGAAATATTAAAATCAGTTGACCATTTTAATACTCCCGTAAGGTTTTTTGAGCTAACCTGAAATTCCAATCCTTTATTTGTCATAGAACCAATGTTCTTTGTAGCAATACTAGTATTCCAACCCATTCCTACGCTCATCGGAATGGGTGCATTTAACAACATGTCGTTGGTGTTTTTAATGTAATAATCAGCAGAGAAAGAAATGCGATTTTTTAAAAAATAAGCATCAATACCTAAATTAGTTTGAGCTGTTTTTTCCCATCTTAAATCAGCATTCTCCATTTGAGTAAGTGCAGTTCCAGGAACCTGGACGCCGCCAATAACATAATTTGCACTTGGACTAACAACACCCCATGAGGCGTAATTGCCAATCTGATCGTTTCCAACTTCACCCCAACCAGCTCTTATTTTTAAATCATTTACTATATTATTTTCATTCCAGAAAGCTTCTTTCGATATTCGCCAGCCTGTTGAAAAAGAAGGGAAATAGCCCCATTTATGATTTTCCCCAAAAACAGATGACCCATCAGCTCGAAAGTTTGCTGTTAAAAGGTATTTGTCGTCGTAAGCATAATTTATACGACCGAGAAAAGATTTATTGGTTTTTGCCATTTCAGAGTAAGTGGCACTTATTTCAGTACCGGCATTAACGGTATGAACAGCTGAGCTACCAAAATTTTTACCGGTAATCCCAGAACTTTCGCCATTGATTTTTGAGGCTACAAAACCAGCCAATCCACCAAAAGTGTGCCTTCCAATTACTTTATTATAGTTGAGAGTATTTTCACTTATCCAATAAAAGTTGACAGAACTATTATATTTAGCAATCCCCTGATAAATACGTCCTTGACGTGTCCTTAAAGGGTCAATCCATGAATGATAAGAGTCATTATTTTCCTCTATACCTAACATACTTTTAAATTTCAGATCTTTTGATAGCGACAATTCAGCATAAACATTTCCATTAAAACGGTAGTTGTTATATCCATGATCATCAGCGGTTAAACCAGCAACCGGATTTTCAAGATCGGCTAAGAATGGGTCAGCAGTAAAAGTTCCATCTGTATTGTAAATACCGAGAACTGGTGAAGCTGTAAGGAAACTATTTCCCATTGACCATCTACCACCTTCACCGACAGATACATCTGTCCATTTGTTGTAAGAGATACTTGTACCGACCTTCAAAAAATTGCTGACTTTATGGTCAAGATTAACCCTGAAACTATATTTTTCCATGCTGTTCGCAATTATAACACCTTCTTGTTTGAAGTATGATCCAGATAAGTAGAAACTCGTTTTTTCATTACCTCCGGAAATCCCTAATTGGTAGCTTTTAGATAATCCTGTTCGGAAAACTTGGTTTTGCCAATTTGTATTATTGTTGTATAGCGACCAATCTGTGTTATAACCCATTTCAGTCATTAAATCTTTATATTGACCAGCGTTCAAAACATCCATTGTTTTTCCCACATTGGCAACACCGTAGTAAGTATTAAAGCTCACTTTGGTTTCATTATTGGCACCACGTTTTGTTGTAATCAGAACAACTCCATTTGCACCGGAAGCACCATATATTGCAGCAGCTGAGGCATCTTTCAAAATTGAGATGCTGGCAATGTCAGTTGGTTCAATTTGGTTAATTGAAGTAGTAGGAACGCCATCAACAATAAAAAGAGGATCACTTCCAGCTGTGATTGTTGAGATGCCGCGTATGGTAATATTATAACCGGCTTGGGGTTGACCGGATGGTTTGCTGATTTGAACACCAGCAATCTTGCCTTCGAGAGCATCTCCAATATTAGCAGTAGGTCTGGATTCAAATTCTTTCGATGTCACAACAGATACTGCTCCTGTGAGGTCTTTTTTGCGAACTGTTCCATATCCAATTGTCACTACTTCGTTAAGCTTAATAGTATTGTCAGCTAAAACGACATTAATTACTGTTTTCCCTTTTACTGCAACTTCTTGCGTTTTCAAACCAACAAATGAAAACACTAATACAACATTTTCCTGAACATTGTTAATTGAGAAAATACCATTTTGATCCGTGGTTGTACCAATTGATTTTCCTTTTATAGAAACTGTGGCACCTGGTAAGTTGATACCACTCTCATCTTTTACAACCCCTCTCAAGTTAATCAAACCGATAGTTTGTGATTTGGAAGACTGAGCATTTTTATAAAGCAGAATCTGATTATTTTCTATTTTCCAACTAAGGTTTGTTTGACTGGAAATAACTTTTAATATTTCTGTAAGAGGTTTGTGTTGAATATTTACTGTGATTTTTTGATTCAAGTCAATATCTTCTATGTGGTAAAAAAAAGTTAATCCGGATTGTTTTTCAATTTCTTTAATTAATGTTGAAACTGTAGCTGACTTTAGACTGATATTTATCTTTTGTTGCTGCCCATAGCTTAGAACAGTATGAAAAAACAGGAGCATTATAACTAATGCTTTTGACTTCGACAAAATTTGTCGTACTAAGAACTTGTGATTTTTCTTCATATTATTATTTTGATTTTAATTAAAAAGGTTATTAATAATGCCTATAAATTTAAAAGAGTATTAAAGTGGATGATATACTTATAATAAATTCGTTTTTTTTTCAATATATCAGAATTTTCTTTGCTTTTTCATTGATTTTATAATGGACATCCGGGGTTACCATCGAAATATATTTCATTATATTTTCTAAACTTTCTTTTTCAATATTCGCCTTGTATCTATAGGTTTGAACATTGTGATTTTTTATTTCAAAAGCATATCCAAATTCTCTTTCTAATTTATTTGTTAAATCATTGAGCAAGATATCGTTAAAACACAAATTGCCATTGTACCAGCCAAAATCGTCGTTTAAATCTTTTTGCATGTTTATCGAATAATTACCTGTTTTTTTATCTAAATAAAATCGTTCACCTACTTTTAATTCTGTAAGAATTTTATTTGATTTATTGTCAACAATCTGAACAATCCCTCTCATCAAAGTGGTAGACACATAATCGTCGTTATCGTAAGTCGAAACGTTAAATAGCGTCCCTAATACTTTTATTTTATAATATGAAGTGTTGACATAAAATGGTTTGCCATGATCTTTTTTAATGTCAAATACTGCTTCTCCATTCAATGTCACTTCACGGGCATTTGATTTATTGTTACTATATTTCAATGTTGTCTTTGCGTTTAAGGTTACTTTACTTCCATCGTTTAAAATTACAACCGAACTGCGACCCAAACCAGTTGAAAAAGTAGTATCATGTGATTTTATTACATCATAATAATGGTTTCCCAAAAAACCGAAACCGAAAGCGAGTAAAATTATTGCTGCATAGCGGGCAAATTGAAAAATGAATTTCCTTTTCGAAATCTGTTTAGAGTCTTGTTCTAAACTAATTTTTGAATGTATTTTCTCCCATTCATTATCCACATCGGCACTTTCTTTTACAGTTTGCCAACGAGAAACCAGATAAGCTTCTTTTAATCCCAATAAAAATTCTACATTTTGCTGATCGGCTTCTAGCCACGAAATAACCTGTAATTTCTCCGCTTCGGAGAGGTCGTTTCGTAAGTATCTTATAATTAGGTTATTGTTTATGTTCGTAAATTGAGTCATTTGTTGTAAATTTTGAAGATGTAAATTAAGGTTTTTAGGTGTATTGTTTGAGTTCTTCTCTTAATATTTTGGTCGCTTTATATAGTTGATTTTCTACCGTTCTCAATGAAAGCCCAAGTTTGGTTGCAATTTCGATACTTGTAGTATATTGCTGTCTACTTAGTACAAATATCTCTCTACATTTTTCGGGTAATTTATCCAGTGAATTAGCATAAATTTTTTCTAAATCTTTCATATATATATTGTTGAATATATTTTTTTCAGGACTATAGTGATTCATTTCAATTTCTTTTAATTTCAAATCAGTTAAATCTGAGAAATTGCTCATTATGGAAGCTCGACGTAGGTATTTTAAACAATTGGAATGTACTATTTTAAATAAATAGGAAACGACTGAAAAATCGGTATGGATATTTTCCCTGTTTTCCCAAAAAGCGAGAAATGACTCCTGTACAAGATCTTTTGCTATATCTGAATTATGAACCAAATTTACACAATAGGCATACATTCGCGGTTGATACATTTTGTACAAATGCTCAAATGCTTTTATATCCCCTTTTCGGAAGGATTTGTATAAATTTTCTTCGTCCGATTGTTTCATAATGATACTATATTTATAAAAGAGCAATTAGCATATTGAAATACTCATGCTATAATATTATTTTATCAGTATATTTATTGCAATTTAGATTACGATTCCATAATTGATTTCATTTTGAAATTTTAGAAAAGACCATTTAGTTAAACTATAAAGCAAAAAAAGGTAGGTAAAATTTAGAAAATGTTATTGCAGGACTTTAAGAATAATAGTTTCCATAACCCCATATCCTATTAAATTTGGATGAACTCCATCTCCAAAGTATTTTTTGTTTAAGCCGCCATTATCATCAACCAAAAAGCTATAATAGTCTACATAAGTAATTCTATTTTAAATGCATAATTCCGAATCATTCCGTTAAGAGTGACTCTATCCTGAGCTGGTTTCGAAGTTTTGTTACACCAGAAATGAATAGCCGGCAATACAGAGCTAAGAATAGGTTTGATATGATTCATTTTAGCCTGTTCACTCATCGAAATAATATTTTGAAGAATATGTTCTAAGGTTATTGTGCCGTTGTTTTGAGCAATATCATTCTTCCCCGGCATTAATCACGACAGTCTTAGTGTTAAGCACAATAACATCTGATTGAAAACGGACTAACATTTCTGCTCTGGTTTGTCCACTAATGCCTCCACTAATGAATCTATTAGCTTTGAAAAAATACGATTGGTTTCTCATCCAACCTTCAGTAATTGAATTGTCCATAAAAACAACTTTTGGGGGTACAGTTTGCAATTTGTAGATTGCTTCATTCAGGAAAACTTTGCTTAGTCTTTAATCCTTTTTTCTTGCTATTGTTTATGACGAAATTCTTCTTCCTTTTTTTTGCTATTGAGCAGAATCTATTTTGAGTTCTAACGTGTCTTTTGATTGTGCGTTTACATCAAAGACGAGAAATGTACAAATATTAAAAAGAGTAACATTAAAAACAAAATATTCACAACAAAGTTGTTTCTTTTGATAAAGTTTGTTGATAAATCAAGTCGGAAGTAGGCGATTAGTTCACTCAATTATGAATTATGCTGGCTTCTCAAAACAATTGTTAGCGTACTTTTGAATTGTTTTACATCCTTACGTCCGTGAGACCTCCTGAGGTAGGACGTGCAATCTTCTTTCTATATATCGACATTATTTACACACTTTGTTTCTGTTATGTTTATTGGATTTTATTTTGTTATGCAAAATTGTCCTTAAACTTGTGTCAAACGATGAACGTGTTTATCCGATCGTAACTTTGCATAGGCTTCCTTCATATCTACCTGTCCGTAGGCAGATCCCTCTTCTTGATGGGACTTCTTGAGCTAATGGTTGAAAACTTGACAACCCCATAATTGACTTGCACCGTCAAATATACTCGTCATACTCGGTTCACAAAGAAACGGCTGAATTTCATTTTGAGATTCAGCCGTTTCTTTGTATTCTATGAGTTGGGAAATTTATTCTCCTTTCGATGTCATAATTTGTAACACCATTCTGTCCGTTTCATTCATTGCTTCCGAACCTATTTTAGTGAGGTTATGAATGGTTTTGTCCACATCTTCATCGGTTATTCCTTCAATGGAAGTCACCACTTTATTATCTATAGCCATTAGAGCCGACAATGTAGCTGTTGATACGCCATTGGATACCTTCAGTGCACAGCTGGGTTTTGCACCATCGCAAATCATTCCGGTTATATTGCCAATCATGTTTTTAATGGAGAAAGCTATCTGCTCACGCGAACCGCCCATCAGGTAGGTTATTCCGCAAGCCGAACCGGTTGCCGCAACCACCGCACCACACAAACCCGAAAGTCGCCCGAGGCTTTGCTTAATATAAATGGTCATCAAATGGCTTAACGCCAAAGCTCGTATCAGTTCTTCTTCCGTCTTACCTGTTTCTTCAGCAAATACCGACACTGGAAGCGTTGCA